>LDZR01002335.1_pt1 | contig 87547 bp, 84 predicted proteins | sample 615371 | NCBI WGS metagenome assembly LDZR01 (sample SAMN03408294, study PRJNA278302) | terrestrial metagenome | isolation source: oil reservoir sample K2 | place: USA: Alaska, North Slope, Kuparuk formation | collected 2013
GGGAGGCGCGAATAGGATGTGAGCGCCAGCCCCAACTGAGACAGGACGTCGAATTTGGGGCGGTCCGGTTTTGCCCATAACCCTTTGCTCAGAGCTGTCCAGTGTGAGTTCAGGAGTAAGAAAACTGCAGCAGAGACTTTTTGCCAACAAGCTGAATCGGCTTAAATAAGCCGATTTTTTTAGCCCCAAAATGCGGCAATTCCTTCCTGCACCAACTTGGCTGCCGTCACTGCAGAAATTTCCGCAGCATCATATGCTGGATGCAGCTCAACAACATCCATACCGATGATTTTAAAAGACCTAAGCTTTTTAAATATCTCAATTATCTGACCATAACTCATTCCCCCAGGTTCCGGATTTCCCACACCTGGACAAATGCTGGGATCGAGAACATCAAGGTCTATGCTTATATATATGGGCCTTTGGGGATCTAGATTTTTATACAATTCTTCTGCCAAAACATATACCTCATCCATTTCTGCCCCATAAAAGGAACGGGCACCCACAACCCAAACCTTGCCCTCAAGCATTTCCCAAAGACGTCTCACAGTACAGGCATGAGAAAGGGGGCTTCCTTCATAACTTTCCCTCCAGTCAGAATGGGCATCAAGAACTACTCCCTGCAGATCTGGATAAACACTAAGGGCACCTTTTACTACGCCTACAGTTATGCTGTGATCTCCGCCGAGAACAACAATTTTTAGGTTCTTTTCTAGATACTTTTCAGCATTTTGTGCTATTTGCTCCATTACCTCTTCTGGATTTTCTCTTAAAATCAGATCGCCCCCATCAATTATTTTAATATCCTTTAAATCTCTCCTAAAAATTCTACTGTAGCTTTCAATACTTTGGGAAGCCTTTCGTATTGCAGCAGGGCCCAAAGCACTTCCCTTTCGATAGCTGGACATATTTTCAAATGGTGCACCAAATATTACAATTTTTGCACTGACATTTGTTTTTTGGGGTTCAGCTTCTAAAAACCGCATAAAAAAACCCCCATTAACAGAATGTGCAGCTTAAGCTGCACAACAAATTTCAACATAATCATAATAAATGTAAACCGTTTAATATTTTAATAGTTCCTGTACAAAGGGAGGAAGAATAAAGCTTGAAAGATGTACTTCTGGAGAATAATAGCGGCATTCTGTCAAACCCCGCTGCTCACATCGTTTTTTGATTTCGGATAAATTAAGCTCATTTAGTTTTTCGCCTGCCACAGCATAAGCCCACAATCCAGAAGGATATGTAGGGACATACCCCAAATACATCTTTACCTGAGGAAAAACACTGCTTAAATTTTTATTAACCATCCTTACCTCATTGTGAAAATAAAAAGGCGTACCGCACTGCATGGATAGCATGCCGTGAGGTTTGAGTACACGACGGCACATTTCAAAAAATGGCTGTTCAAAAAGCGGTATGGCTGGGCCAATGGGATCGGTCCCATCCACGATAAGGGCATCAAAAGCATCTTCTTTATCTGCAAGCCATTCTTCTCCCGGTGCAATAATCAAATTAACCCTTGGGTCCTCAAAGACTCCCATACATACGGAAGGAAGCAAGCTGCGGGATGCTTCCACCACAGCTTCATCTATTTCAACCCAGAAAACCTTTTCAACAGAAGGATGGCGCAGTATTTCCCGCACTGTACCTCCATCTCCTCCCCCAATAACCGCAATTATTTGGGGGCTATCCAGCATTATCATCAGCGGATGTACAAGCATTTCATGATAATAAGCTTCGTCGGCCTCTGTCAGCATAACTTTGCCATCTAATGCCATCATTCGTCCCAAGTCTTCTGTCTCAGCAACAACCAATTCTTGATAATGGGTTTTTTGCCGCAGCAGCCACTGCTTAATTTTTAAGTAAAGATGTACTCCTTCGACCTGTTCTTCAACGAAAAAGGTATCATCTTTTTTTGCCACGTCCTATATTCACACTCCCCGTTCCAGCTTAATAATTTTACAGCTGCGGGGTTCAAAATAACTGCGTATTACTTCTAAAGCCTTTTCGGGAAATGTATCCCCGCAGGTAAAAACATCCAATGCAAGATATCTCATTTCAGGCCATGTATGGATAAACAAATGGCTTTCAGATACTATAGCAATGGCACTAACACCATAAGGCTCAAAACTGTGAACAACCAATTTTAAAAGATTTGCTCCAGTACGCTGTACAGCTTCTTTTAATGCTTCGCGAACAACAGTTACTGAAAAAATCTGTTCGTTGCATTCCCAGCACTCTGCTATTAAATGCTTGCCCACTGCACGGTGAGGAACAAGGGGAAGCAACTCACTTTTTAATTCGCTCTTCAAATTTAAGTTTTTCATGGGCCACCTCCTGTTTTTGTCCATTTTTTTGTTATAAAAAGTTTTCTTATCTCCAATATGCACAGGCAGCAACAATTCCTCCGCATTTTACGATCTCATGCTCCACAGCTGCTTGAAGAGTTTTTACTAATTTAAGTCCCCTAATTTTAAATGCCTCTTCCACCATAAAAAGAGCTTTGGAAGCCGCTTCTTCTGCAGTTTCTCCTGAACTTTCCATTATTACACCAAAACCATCTTCAGCAAGGCCTACTGCCAGAGCAGCAGCTATACGTTGGCCGGGCGTAGCACTTGTATTGGCAGAATAAACACAAGGCACCAAAGCACCCCGGGGAAGTTCAGGCTTCGCTAAAATCACTTCAGCTTCAGGGGGCACAATACTGGAAACCTTTATAAGATTTACATCACCAATACCTGCATCAATTAAAGCATTATCAAAAGCATTTAAAGGAGTTTCTCCTTCCGCCTTTCCTGTTACAAGATATAATCTTGTTACATCAAACAATTTATTCACCTCGTTTCTGGGATGCTTCAAAATACAACCAAATAGTTTAATAATAAATAGTAAAATAAGCCTGTTTCAATTAATATTTAAAATAACTTTTTATTTTTTATCTCATAATACATTTCCTAAATTTTCTAATATATTTTTAGTTTGTTGCCACTTCTTCGTCATCAAAAATGTTGCCCGCAAGTTGTGGATTCTCTACTTCAACTTCTCTTAACAACTCCAGCCGATAAAGAGCAGAACTATACCACAGATGATTTGGAAGCACTTTTGTAGGAAGCCATGACCAGGAACGCATCTCCTTCATATAATTCCAATTAACATAGCTGCTGAAATCATCCCGCAGATCTGTAATAACCGCACCCTTATCCAATAAAAATCTTTGAACCTTTGCCCATTTACTCATACTTGCTTCCACATGAGTAAGTCCAAAATAACCGGCACTACCAGGCCCTTTAAGGCATACAAGGCCGCGCCCCACAAAAGCCTTTAACCCAACAATACTTTCTGGAGGATCACACATAAAGGTATCAAAGGATTTTAACCATTCATCTCGAAGGGGTTCTCTCAAATCATGTCGTACAGCTTTGAGGTTTTTTAGACCTTCCCGCTCAGCAACTTCATTTATAAAATTAATGAGCCTTTCATCAATATCCAATGCCAGCACTCTTTTGGGAGCTCCAGTAAGTGCGGCGGCTATGCTCTTTAAATCATCATCTCCAAGAATAATAATTTCTTTACCCTCAATGTCTCCCCGCTGCCATGCAAAGGATACACAGGCAAGGGACGTTGCTTCTGTAACATACCCCTGGTCATAATCCTGTATAGCCTCTGGACGGTCTTTACATATTTCTGAAAACTTTTCCCCTAGACTTCCATAAAATTTTGAAATATCTATACCCCGTCCTTCGCAGGCTTCACAAATACCCTCTTTAATTGGAGCTATTTCAAGAGCAGAAACCAAATCTTTCCCTTTATCTGTTAATTTAAGCTTTCCATCAGATGCATCCACTAAGCCGCCGTCTATAAGCTGAATGCACAAATCACACAAAAACCGCATTGGAACATGACTTAGACGTATAACTTCCCAAAAATCAGAAGCAGCCTGAATCGCCGATAGTACTCTTACTGCATCCCGTGCTACAAAAGGAACGGGCGTCTTCTGCTTCATCTTATCAATCATTTCAGAAAAAATCTTCTCGGCTTCAACACGATTCATGCTCTGTCCCTCCCCCTGCAGCAGCGTATGATTACCGCATTGAATTTTAAAACAAAATATTTCACAAAAAAAAACCGCTCGCTCCCGCCGCTCAGAGAAGCGACCAGTTGTTCAGCACTCCGCTTCAGTAACACACCGAGCTCCTATTAGGCTCGATGCTTCAAATGAGCAGCTTAAAACGGAGTACCGTGCTGATTATCTGTAAAAAACAATAACACACAGGGTGAAAAATTGTCAATAAAAAAGTATAACGTTGTATATTAAAGTTTTTTGTTTAGAAATAAAGGATTGTTCAGTAATGACGCGAAATAAAAAGAAATTTGGCATTAAAAATTAAAATAAGGACATATTATGACAAATTTGCTCCTATAAAAAGAAAAACTATGAACGAGGAGTAATGCCAACTTTTTCCGCAGCTTCAACAGCTTTTTCAAACTCATGTCTGGTAACCATTCTGTTTAAGGGGGGATAATTTCCTGCTTTATGGGCTGGATAATACTGCCTCATAATATTTACAAAACTTTTGGGTGACAGCTCTTCAGCTATAAATTTCATTATTTTTTCTGTTCCCGCAAGGTCACATGGCAGCACCAAATGACGTATAATAAGACCTCTTTTTGCAATTCCATTTTTATCAACCTTAAGTTCTCCCACCTGTCGATGCATTTCCTTTAAAGCTTCTTTAACTCTTTCCGGATAATCCCTAACTCCTGACAGCCTTTGAGCAACTTCAGGGTCATCATACTTAACATCAGGCATGTAAATATCAATAACTCCATCTAGTATTTTTAGAGTCTCAACGGATTCATATCCTCCGCAGTTATAAACCAGAGGTACACAGAGCCCCTTATCCCTTGCAATATAGAGAGCTTCAAGTATTTGGGGTACATAATGGGTAGGAGTTACCAAATTTATGTTATGGCAGCCCCTATTTTGAAGTTTTATCATTATTTCAGCAAGTTCATGAATGGATATCTCCTTTCCACAGCCAGCCCAGCTGATGTCATAATTCTGACAGAAAACACATTCTAGGTTGCAGTGAGAAAAAAATATAGTCCCTGAACCATTTGTACCAACCAATGGCCTTTCTTCCCCAAAATGGGGGCCATAGCTTGCTATTTTTACTTTGTTTCCTGCTCTACAGGCTCCTTTTTCTCCCTCTCCCCTTAAAACTCCACATTCCCTAGGACATAATCTGCATTCTTCCTGTAATTTATATGCCTGCTTTATTTTCTTCTTCAATTCTTCCTCAGATAAATTAAGATACGCAGGAACAAAAGACATTTCAGACCTCCTCAAAACCTTTCCATAGTACTTAAATATTTAAAATTTCTACACTCCATCAACAAGAACTGTAGATAGATATCTTTCGCCGGTATCAGGCAGAAGAACCACTATCTGCTTCCCTTCACTTTCTGACCTTTGGGCAATCTTTACCGCAGCATGAAGCGCCGCACCCGATGAAATTCCAGCAAATATACCTTCTTTTCTTGCCAGCAGACGAGCAGTTTCAACAGCCTCTTTGTCAGTTACCTTTATGATCTCATCAAGAATTTCCATATTTAAAATTTCTGGAATAAAACCTGCACCTATGCCCTGTATTCTATGGGAACCCGGCTGTCCCCCTGAAAGCACAGGTGATCCTGCGGGCTCCACTGCAGCTATATGCACTTGGGGATTGCGTTTTTTGAGAATTTCTCCAACCCCTGTTATGGTTCCTCCAGTACCAACTCCTGCAACAAAAACATCCACCTGACCACTGGTATCTCTCCATATCTCCTCAGCAGTGGTGCGTCTGTGAATTTCTGGATTGGCAGGATTTGAAAACTGTTGAGGTATAAACGAATTGGGAATCTGCCTTGAAAGCTCCTCTGCTTTGCGTATAGCTCCGCTCATACCTTCTTCCCCTGGAGTAAGAACAACTTCAGCACCATACATTTTCAAAAGATTACGCCGTTCTACGCTCATTGTTTCAGGCATCGTTATAATAAGGCGGTACCCTTTGGCTGCAGCAATCATAGCAAGACCGATACCCGTGTTGCCGCTGGTTGGTTCGATAATCACCGTATCTTTATTAAGAATCCCCTGTTTTTCTGCCGCTTCAAGCATGCTGTACGCAATACGGTCCTTAACACTCCCTCCAGGATTGAACATTTCAAGTTTAGCAAAAATATTTAAGCCCCTTTTAGGATCGCTAAAATGTTTTAAACGAACTAATGGTGTATTTCCAATAAGATCTACTACGCTTTCAACAGTCTTCCTGTTCATTTCCATACTGTACTCCCTTCTTTTTGTATAACAAAGAGTTTAATTAATAATATTATACTTTTTCTTTTTAAAAATTTAAAAATTTTTATTGACGCAGCTTGACTGACGTATATAAGATAATAATTGAAATTGGTTTTCATTTGCATTGAGCTAAATCACATTTTAGAAACGACATTTAGGTAGAGGGAGTGTGAGTTAATGACCCTTGACAAGGCTAAAAAGGGACAAATTCTAAAAATATTAAACATACCCGATGCTAAGATTAGGGCTCAGGCTATACGATTCGGCATCTCCGAAGGAGAAATGGTAACTTGTTCGGAAGTTATTCCCTTAGGTCCTATCATCATTAGAAAAAATAATCAAGAAATTGCTCTGGGTCGAAATCTTGCCCGACAGATCACTGTTGTTTCAAATTAAAAAAGATAAACAAAACGTGCTGCAGGAGGCAGGAGGAGTTAGAATATGTCAAAAGGCAGCGATTTTATGGAACTGGATATACCTCCAGGAGTTAAAAAAATAGTGCTGGCGGGAAATCCAAACAGTGGAAAGTCAGTGCTGTTCAATGCCCTAACGGGGATGTATGTTGATGTATCAAACTATCCAGGTACAACCCTGGAAATATCCTACGGAAAATATTCTGATGATGCAGTTATAATTGATACTCCAGGAGTTTATGGGATTTCTTCCTTTAACGATGAAGAACGCACAGCAAGGGATATAATTCTTAAGGCAGATATAGTTGTCAATATTATAAATGCTCTGCACTTAGAAAGGGATCTATTCCTAACCCAGCAGATAATAGATACCGGACTGCCGGTGATAGTAGCTTTAAACATGATGGATGAAGCTGAAAGACAGGGATTATCCATAAATATTGATCTTTTAAGCAGTATGTTGGGAGTAAAAGTAATTCCCATGGTAGCTATAGAAAAAAAAGGACTGGAAGAACTGAAAAACAACATTTTCAATGCATCTCGCGGCATAACAACCCCAGGAATCGAAGAAAAGCTTCAAGAAATGGAAAAGCAGACTTTTTCGCGAGGTGAAGCCCTACTTATTCTTGAAGGAGACCCCATAATAGCTCAGCGCAATGGGGTTCCCCCCGGCAAAATGCAGGAAGAAATTTATTTAAAAAGACGAAAGCACGTTAACTCCATTGTGGATAAAGTGGTAAAATACAATAAATCCGAAGAAGATTTTAAAACAAAGCTCAGCAGTCTAATGATTAGGCCCTATACAGGAATTCCTATTTTTTTATTATCCATGGCAGTCTTGTATGAAGTTATAGGAGTTTTCATTGCACAAACAGTTGTCGGCTTTACCGAAGAAACAATAATGCAGGGATATTATCAGCCTTTTATTACAGAATTGTTGAGCAAATGGATCAGCATAAACTCCCCGCTGTGGCATATACTGGCAGGAGAATTTGGCTTCCTTACTATGCCTGTAATTTACCTTCTGGGTCTGTTAATGCCCCTTGTGGTGGGCTTCTATTTGATGCTCTCCATATTTGAAGACTCCGGTTATCTTCCCAGAATTGCTGTATTAACCGACAGGATATTGACAAGCATAGGTCTTAACGGTCGTGCAGTAATACCCATTATACTAGGTTTCGGCTGCGTTACCATGGCAACCATTGTAACAAGAATCCTTGGGTCTGATAGAGAAAGACGCATAGCAATATTTTTACTGGGTCTTACTATTCCTTGTTCCGCCCAGCTGGGTATAATTGCTGGAATGCTAGCAGGGCTTGGACCACCTTACGTTCTTCTATACATTTTAATAATTTTTTCCATTCTTGCTTCAGTAGGAACTCTTTTAAATGCAGCCCTTCCGGGAAAGTCAACAGATTTAATAATTGATCTTCCTCCTTTAAGGTTTCCGCGAGCTGGTAATGTACTGAAAAAAACAGCCACCAAATCCCTGCATTTTCTTTTAGAAGCAGCACCGCTCTTTGCTCTGGGAGCTCTTATCATAAGCGTTTTCCAAATAACAGGATTTCTTGATTTGGTTCAAAATTTAATTAAACCCATTACTGTTGGATGGCTTGGACTTCCTAAAGAAGCAACAACTGCTTTTATTATGGGAATAATAAGACGAGACTTTGGAGCTGCGGGGCTCATGAGCCTAGAACTGGATAAAATTCAGTCTCTGGTAGCCCTGGTTACCATTACCCTTTTTGTTCCATGTATAGCTTCAATTATGATGTTGTTTAAAGAACGAAGCAAAAAGGAAGCCCTCGTCATGTGGTTGAGTTCTCTTTTTATAGCCTTTTTAGCAGGAGGAATTATTTCAAAGCTCTCAAAACTTACGGGTGAATTTCTGCCTGTATACTATCCCATTGCAGCCTTTTTCATAGTTTTGATGATGGTCTCTTTTGCTGTAAGCCGCTTTAAAAGCAGGACTGAAAAATTTGAAGAAAAACTGGAAGGAGTAGGTAAATGAAAGATATAGAAAAAAATACTGAAAAGCTTATATGTCCTCAATGTGGATATACAATTAAGGACGTTAAGGAAAGCCTGCGCTGTCCTAGGTGCAATGCCCTTCTTGTGGAAATAACCCTCTGCCAGGGAAGCTGCAGAAACTGCAGCATAAAAATGAGCTGCTAGGCCGTTTTCCCAAAAAGGAAAACGGCTTTTTTATATTTTTTATAGATATTGATATAACAAACAGGTTTTAATAAAATAACATATGAACAAATGTACATATATTGATATAAGGAGTGATGTTTTATTAAAAAAGAAGATATATGCAGTGTTAAAGCTATAAATAAAGAAGCCGTGTTAAAGGTCAAGGAAAGAATGCTGATGGATAAAGATGTTGAAAAGCTTTCTTCTTTATTTAAAGCTTTAGCCGAACCCACAAGGATAAAAATTATGTATGCTTTGAGCATTAAGGAACTCTGCGTCTGTGATCTTCAAGCAGTTTTAAACATATCCCAATCTGCAGTATCTCATCAGCTAAGGCTTTTAAAAAATCTTAGACTGATTAAATACCGACGGGAAGGGAAAAGAGTCTATTATTCCTTAGACGATGATCATATTGAAAAGCTTTTTCGTGAGGGACTGGAACATATAAGCCACCATTAAATATTTTATAAAGAGGGAGAGGATAATTTTTGCTCAAAATACAAAATAAAAAAAACGACATATCCTTAGAAGCTGCTGACTGCTGCTGCCAAATAGAAAATATTGAAAACAGTGAATTACCTGCCGCTGCAGAAAAAACCTGCTTAGAAACTTTTTCATTTCTTAGAAAAAAAATAAAAATGTTCAGTGGACATAATGCTAATGCGGCAGCTGCTTTTATCCTTTCCTTTATTCTTTTTATAATAGGAATTGCCTCAGAAAGTTATATTAACCAAACATCCCACTGGTGGATTGAATATATTATCTTTCTTAGTGCTTACTTCCTGGCAGGACATAGAGTCATTTTTACTGCATTGCGAAACATAATTAAAAAAAAGAGCTGTTTTTGATGAGAATTTTTTAATGACTCTATCCACAGCAGGAGCAATATTAATCCATCATCTTCCAGAAGCAGTGGGCGTTATGCTTTTCTATTATTTGGGTGAAATTCTTCAGGATGCAGCAGTAAACCGTTCCAGGCGTTCAATTAAAGATCTGTTGGATATTCGTCCCGATTATGCAAATTTAAAAACTGATAACGGAATAAAAACCATCCCTCCTCAAGAAGTCTCAGAAGGTAATTTAATCGTTATAAAGCCAGGAGAGAAAATCCCTTTGGACGGAATAGTAGTGGAAGGAACTTCTTTTATTGATACTTCAGCATTAACAGGAGAATCTTTACCCCGAAGGGTAAAGCCAGGAGATAAAATTCTGGCAGGGATGGTAAACAGTACCGGCCTTTTAACAGTAAAGGTTATAAAAACATACGAAGAATCCTCAGCATCTAAAATCCTCAAATTAGTGGAGCAAGCTGGGGAGCGCAAAGCATCCACTGAAAAATTTATAACAAAATTTTCTAGATACTATACTCCCGCAGTGGTTTTTGTTTCCATAATAATTGCTTTTGTGCCTCCCCTTACAATAGAAGGCGCAGCATTTAAAGATTGGTTCTACAGAGCACTAACCCTTCTCGTGATCTCCTGCCCCTGCGCCTTAGTAATTTCAATTCCACTGGGGTTTTTTGGCGGCATTGGAGGCGCCTCAAAAAGAGGTATACTAATTAAAGGGGCCAATTTTTTAGAAGCGCTTACAAATATTCATACTGCAGCCTTTGATAAAACAGGGACCCTAACTTGGGGAGTTTTTAAAGTCTCTAAAATTGAAACCTTAAACTTAAGCCCCAATAAACTGCTCTATTATGCAGCTGCAGCAGAATACTATTCAAACCATCCCATAGCAAAATCCATACTGGAAAGATATAGAGAAACAAATACAAATCCCATTGATCCTAAAATAATAAAAAATTACAGAGAAATCCCTGGATATGGAGTGAAAGCAGAAATTAACGGCAGAAAGGTAGTTGTGGGCAGCGCTGGTCTGATGCAAAAAGAAAAAATAAAATCAATGCCTGCATCTAATCCTCACTCCAATACCACGGTGTATGTAGCTATTGATGGAATCTTTGCTGGTATAATATATATTTCCGATGAAATAAAAGAAGACGCCAAATTAACAATTAAAAAGCTAAAGGAACTGGGTGTTAAAAGAATTGTTATGCTTACAGGAGATAGCCAGAAATCAGCAGAAGAAGCAGCAAAAAAAATTGGAATAAATGAATATTATGCTGATCTACTTCCCCAGGATAAAGTAAAATTGATGGAAAAACTGATAACAGAAAAGAAAAATGAAAAAGGATATGTGGTTTTTGTAGGGGACGGAATTAATGATGCTCCCGTTTTAGCTCGGGCAGATATTGGAGTCGCTGTAGAGGGCTCAGCCTCTGATGCAGCCATAGAAGCAGCAGATGTAGTTTTGATGGGCAGCTCGCCCTCAAAGCTGGTGGAAGCAGTAAAAATAGCCTATTTTACAAAAAAATTATTCTTCAAAATATTTTCATGGCTTTGGGAATAAAAATTGGATTTATTTTATTAGGAGCAGCAGGAAGCACAACCCTTTGGGAAGCTGTTTTTGCAGATGTGGGTGTAGCTCTAATTGCTGTAATTAATGCATCCCGTGTTTTAAATTTTAGAAGCAGAAGCCTTTTCAACCTTAAAGCATTCCAGAACTAAAGCTAAAGCTTGCCTATTATTGACATATGATAAAATAATCAATTATAATGCTGTTAATAACGGTCAGGGACTTTTTATCAATGACCTAGCATATATTCTGCAGCAGGCAAAACCTGTGGGTTCCCTACCCCGCAAGTTTTTTTAACGGAAAAGGTGAAAGATCATGATAAGCATTAAACTGGATAGAAAAATTAAAACTGCTGTCCTTTCTGTTATCTCTAACAGCATTCTTATAACAATAAAGCTAATTGTTGGAATTTACAGCGGTTCAGTAAGTATAATATCTGAAGCCATGCATTCTACAATAGATCTCATAGCATCAATAATTGCAGCATTTTCTGTTAAATTGTCATCAAAGCCTGCTGATAAAGAACATCCCTATGGTCATGGAAAAATTGAAAATATTTCAGGATTAATCGAAGGACTGCTAATTTTAGTAGCTGTTTTTATGATAATATTGGAGGCTGTAGACAAATTATCAGGCCACCATGAACTTAATGTTACAGCAGCAGCTGTGGGCGTGATGATGATTTCAGCTCTAATAAACCTTATAGTGTCCAGCATCCTTTATAAAGTTGCTAGGGAAGAAGATTCCATTGCTCTTGAAGCTGATGCCCTGCATTTAAAAACCGATGTTTTAACTTCTGCAGGTGTTGGAATAGGCCTCATTTTAATAAAAATAACGGGGTTTTCCGTAATTGACCCCATCGCCGCCATATTGGTTGCACTTCTTATATTAAAAGAAGCCTGGAATTTATGTTTAAATGCCTTTAATCCCCTTTTAGATTCCAGTCTCCCTGAAAAAGAAGAAAAAATTATTGAACAAATACTAAAAAAATATACCAATAATAATCTTCAATTCGATCATCTTAAAACAAGAAAGTCAGGTCCATACCGTTTTGTGGACTTTCACGTCATTACAGATCCTGATATCTCCGTGAAGAAAGCTGACGAAATGACAAAACATATAATTAAAGAAATTGAAAACAGTATACCCAACGTCCACGTCCATATAAATATTGAACCCAAAAAAAGAATAATAGGCTTAAGTTATTCCCATCTTTTCTGCAGCTTTTTTATCAAGGTGTACAATAAAGGCGAGAACTTCTGCCACTGCACGATACATCTCAGGAGGTATCTCCTGCCCAATTTCAAGGGTGCTTAAAGCATATACCAAATCGGGATCCTTATGAATGGGTATATTGTGCTTTTGTGCAGTTTCAATGATTTTCTGCGCAATGGTACCCTTACCTAAAGCTATCACCCGAGGAGCATCATCTTCACCCTGCTTGTATTTTAGAGCGGCAGCATATTTAATACCCGTATTTTTTCTTTTTTGCGACAATGATAATCACTCCTAAACTCTAGTATCAAGACTGCTGTTTCTTATAGATCCTGCCTCCAGTATTTCCTTATCAAAATTTTCCCTTAACTCTTGGGAGCTAACCCTAGTATTATAAATTATTAATTTCCAGGGTAAATCCTTAAGCTTACTTTCCAAAATTGCAACATTACTGTCAATTATTTCTTTGTATTTTTCCTGTTCCACTGTAAAGGAACAGGTCAAATGCCCTTTTTCTAAAACCAAGCGGCACATTACTTCTCCCAAATATTTTTTGGTAATGAAAAAAAGTACCTGACAGGAAAAGTCTCCTTTTTTCTCCTCTTCAATGTTAAATCTTTTCAATTTTAGAAAAAAGGGGGATATTTTTCCCTCAAAACTATAAACCCATCCCTGAAGAAAAAGGTTAAATCCATCACTGTCCTGCTGTTCAGAAAGATTAAGGAGCTGAAGTGCTGTAATATTATTAAAAATTTCTTTAAAAAATTCTCCTGAAACTGCTTTCCCTTCTTCTTTACCTGCCAAAGAAGCGTGAAGGATGCGGAGTATTTCCCCCTTTAAAGAAAAAGTCTTAACAGCTTCTTTTCCATTAACTAAATTTTCAGCCTCTGCATAGTTTCCCGTCTTGAATGCTCCCCTTTTATCCAAAAGAGCAAGCTCAAAAATTTCCCGCTCATGATTAAGCCCTAAATTTTCAGCAAGACTGCTTAACTTTTGAGCAATTTTCCCCGCGTTTTCGTCTTCCTTGATGAAAACATTTTTAAGAAGGCTGATAAGATGACCCAGACTGTTCTCTGCGTTTGAAAAAGACTTACTGCTCCCTAAGAGCTGTACAGCAGCTTTTTCATCAACAGCCCCCTGTCCCCTACTAAGGAAGCTGTGAACCGCCTCCACAGCCTCTTTGGAAAGGGGAAGATTTCTGCTCCACAGCCATAAAACCGCAGGCACATGTTCTTCAGTTAGAGAATTGCTGCCCATAAAAGCCTCAAGCACTGATAAATCCGAAGCAGAAAAAGAAATTCCTCTCTGAAGCATTTTTTCAACGAGCAGTATATTAAGCCTGCTGGCTTTAATCCCTAAATGATTAAGCAGTGCTTCTGCTTTTCCTTCAATTATCTTCCCAGCAGTTTCAGTACTAATTTTCTTAAGAACCAACGTACCATCAGGTTTTTGTTCCTCAACATAAAGAAGCAAACGCTCCCCTACAGAAGCAGAAATTTTTAATTCAGCTGATATATTTACACCATTTATTAAAAGCACTGCCTTTGAACCATCGATTTGAAGCACTTTTCCATGGATAAACTGTCCTGGTCTTACAACAACAGCTGTTTTTTCATTCTGAATATTTTTTCCCAAAAATACATGTAAAAATTCTGGTATTTTCTCTACCAAAGGCCTTCACTCCAGTTTTTCCTCCTACTAAAAATTTCGGTAAGACAGAAGATTTCATAAAGCTTTTTTCCCAATCCTTCTTTACATTATCCGGCCAATTTCTATTTGTTTTTTTTATTTTTCATCTCCAGAAATCTAACTAAATCAGCTATACAGCGGTTAAAAGGTGTTTTAACTCCTGTTCTAATGCCGTACTCAACGATCTTTCCATTTAAATAATCAATTTCTGTCCTTCGTCCTCTCTCTATATCCTGAAGCATTGAAGGCCTATGATCCCTTGTGGGAGGAAGAAGAGTATCATAAAATTCTTTTATATAATCTTCAGCTCTGGTCCAGAAAAGATCCACTCCCAATGCATCAGCTACAGAAAAGATCTCCTTTATAACTTCATCCATAATTTTTCTTGTGTAAGGACTGTCCCCAAGGGAACCATAATCAACTCCCAAAAGTGCTCCCAAAGGATTAAGAGCACAGTTGTATAAAACCTTAGCCCAAATATATTTCTCAACATCATCACTGTAGCGGCAGGGAATCCCTGATTCATTAATAGCAGCTGCAGCACTTTTAATCTTTTTTATACTTACCTCTGGATAGCTTCCTTTTATAGGTCCTAAAACCACATCATCAGCACATACAGTTACCCTAACCCTGCCTGGGGAAGTAATTTCCGCCCCAAAAATTACCCTACCCAAGGCACACCTCTCTCTGCCTATTTCCTTTTCCAATATTTCTCTATTTCCCAGCCCATTCTGCAGCGAAACAGCAATCCCCTGATCATCCATAAGCTCTGCACTAAGGGAAGCCATTTTTTCTGTATCATAGGATTTTACTGTAATTAATATCAGCTCATAACCAGACTGAAGCATGCTTTCACGATCCGCAGTCTTTAAATTGGTAATTAAATGTTCTCCCCATATTCCTTCAATTCTCAGGCCATGACTATTTATGGCATCCATATGCCAGCTTCTGCCCAAAAGGGTAACATCGTGGCCAGCTTTAGCTAAAAAACCCCCAAAAACAGATCCAATGGCACCTGCACCTAACACTGCTATTTTCAATGTCCATCTCTCCTCTGCTTATCTTGCATTTTTTTTATTTTATCTTTAATAATTCTCAATAATAAGCTTTTTCCCCCTTTTTAAGGAAACAAAAAAATAAAAAATTAAAAAAGGAAATACAGCAAATCCTATGGAAAAAGCTTAGCAGCTAATTTTGGAGGAAACCCAAATGGAAAAAGTCCAGTTAATTGCAACATCAACATTCGGAATGGAATCTATAGTAGCCCAAGAAATACGAAGCTTAGGGTATGAAAACTTAAAAGTTGACAATGGAAAGATAGCCCTTACTGCAGACCTAGAAGCCATATGCAGATTAAACCTTTGGCTCCGCACTTCAGACAGAGTGCGTTTATTGGTGGGAGAATTTGAAGCAAAAACCTTTGAAGAACTTTTCGAAAAAACAAAAGCCCTCCCGTGGGCTTATATACTTCCAGAAAATGCTGCTTTTCCAGTTGAAGGTAAATCTGTAAAATCAACACTTTTCAGCGTTCCTCACTGCCAGTCAATAGTAAAAAAAGCTGTGGTTGAAAGTTTGAAAAAAAATACAAGCGTTCATGGTTTGAAGAAACAGGCCCTTTGTATAAAATTGAAGTTGCCCTTTTGAAAGACAGGGCAACCATAACCATTGACACAAGCGGACCAGGGCTTCACAAAAGAGGTTACAGAAAAATAAACACCCATGCTCCAAATAAAAGAAACCCTTGCTGCAGGTCTTGTAATTTTATCAAAATGGGAACCTGAAATACCCTTAATTGATCCTTTCTGCGGCTCGGGAACCATACCTATTGAAGCAGCGCTAATAGGATTAAACATAGCTCCTGGTATAAACAGAAACTTTGCAGCCGAAAACTGGCCCCAAATACCTAAAAAATTGTGGGAAAAATGCCGAATGGAAGCCAAAGAAAAAATTAATCTCAGTAAAAAGCTGGATATAGCAGGCTACGATGCTGATGCTGAAGCCATAAAAATTGCTCAATCGAATGCTTTAAAAGCAATGGTAGGAAATCAAATAAGTTTTGAGCAGCGTTCTTTAAATCAGCTTAGTTCAAAGAAAAAATACGGGAAAATTATCTGCAATCCCCCTTATGGAGAACGTCTTGGCAGTAAAAAAGAAGTGGAAAAACTATACAAGGAAATGGGAAGATTTTTTAAAAAACTGGATACCTGGTCTTACTACATTCTAACTTCTCACAGAAACTTTGAAAAACTTTTTGGAAGAAAAGCTACAAAAAAAAGAAAACTTTATAATGGAGATATTAGGGTGGATTATTACCAGTATTACGGACCAAAACCCCCTAAAACAGCCACATAAACCCCTGACATTTTAACCGCTTCTTTTCCGCTGCTGAAAATGGAAACCTCCAGATTAATGGATGCTTTTCCTCTGGTGATCAATTTTTCGTAAAATTTTTTTAAATTATCTTCTGAAGGTCTGCACACAGCCTGAAAATCTTCTTCAACAGGGGCAAGAAATTTTATATGGGTATCTGCAAGAACCACTCTGGAAGAATCTAAATTTCTTTTTAAAAGAAAAAACATAAGCAAACACCAGCCGCACAGCATAGCGGTAGAAGCAAGGGAACCCCCAAAAGCCGTTTCCTTGTGGTTTTTATTGGGCAAAAGGGGTGCCCACAGAATAGTTTCAGCAGAATCTATTTTTTTAACCTTTACACCCATATGCGCCGTTAGAGAAATTTTGCTGTTTAAAATTTCCTGAAAATAATCCTCCACTATGCCTGTTCCTCCTTGACCTGCTTAAATTTTCTTAATATTAATTAATTTTTTATCTGTAAATCAGCTTTCCTGCAGAAATTTCAGTGCAATCTCCTTTGCCCTATCATACTTTCTTTTAATCCTCATTGACTGTTCCAAATTGCCATACATCTTCCAGCCACAGGTACCCCTGTATTCTATAGACGTCATTTTGAGGTAGCCAACTATATCCTTAATAGGATATCCAAGTACCACAGCAATTTCATGGGGAATCCGCCCACTTTGTTCCCATTTTGCCCTTAATTTCCCAAAAAACTGTTCAGCAGTCAGATTTTCTCCATAGCCAACTTTTATAAAAAAGGGCATGTTCTTAATTTTTTTTAAAGCTCCATTTACCCTGGAATGGTTGTAAATAATCGCCCTTACGCCCCTATTATCCCTGTATACTTCAAAAAAACCCAACCCCCAAAGCATTCCTAAATACCGAGCCCTTTCAAGCTGAACATCTAATTTTATACCAAACCGTTTTTCTCTAAACATAACTAATTCAGCAGGTTTTTCTGAAAACAAAACCCCTGAAGTTGTTAAAAACAGCCATTTTTCGAACTTCATTAAATCTTCATTTAATTTTTTTAAAGACTCTTTCCATGATAACAGTTGGGGCTGCATATTTAAACCTCCAAGGAATATGCTTTGCCAAAAGAAAGAGAGGCGGGTAAAAAACCGCCTCTATTCTGGTTGTGCTGCTCCAGCCCACGAAGGGATAGGATGTATTCACTAATATTTTTTCCATTCGCGTAATTTTTATTATAAATTATAGCAAATTTATTGCTGAAATGTTAAAAAAAAAAATTATACAGTTATGGTCTTTTTTTTGCATTTGGAATTCCTGTATTCCAAAAAAATTCTTAAAGGAAAATAAAAGCCATCACCGAAGGTATGTTAAGATAAAAAAAGCCACTTATCAAAAAAGTCTGCAGGGTAATTCCCGCAGAGCGCTTAAGGAGGTTCTTTTATTTTGGATATAGTGGAACTCATAGCTGAAAATAAAATTAGGGAAGCTATCAGCAACGGTGAATTTGACAATCTGCCGGGAAAAGGAAAGCCCATTAAAGTGGAAGATCTATCACGCATTCCTGAAGAACTTAGATCTGCTTATTTAGTTTTAAAGAATGCCGGGGTACTCCCTGAAGAAATACAGCTCAAAAAGGAAATAGCCAGCATTAAAGACCTTTTAAAATTCTGCAGTGATAATGAAGAAAGTTCCCAATTAAAAAAGAAGCTCAATGAAAAGATGCTGCGCTTTAATATGCTTATGGAAAGAAGAAAATTAAGCAGCACTAAAAGTATCAGTCCCTATCTGGGTAAAGTACGCCAGAGATTCGGTGAATAGGCTTTACTTTAAAAAGAAAAACTGTTCAGCTTTTTCAAACAACTAAGGACAATCCTTTCAGCTTCATGTTTTTTCTTCTTGTTCCATTCATGGAACATGTTCCAAAGGGGCATTTCCTTATTATTCTGTATATGTTTTTGGAGAAAAAGAGAAATGCCCTTTAAGTAGTACATAAAATCTAAATTAAGGTAAAGCATTTTCAGAATTTGCACAGCTTTCTTTTTTTCTTTATCCAAGAATTTGGAAACAATTTCTAAGCTGTAAAAATAACTTCTGATTTCACAGCGCAGTTTTTCCACTAAATACCAGCTTAAAGACTCAGTTTTTATATCCGAAAAAAGGTCAGCTGTACATCTCATTATATAATCTGCTCTTTTGCATATATAATCACCCCAAACACAGCTGAACTTTTCTTCAGAACCCTTTTTTTCATAAAGGTCGAAAAGCCATCCAAAAAAATTAAGAATATGCGGCGTAGCTTGCCCCTCAGCTAATTTTCTGTATATTAAATCTTTCTTATACTCATAATCTTTTCTCAAAAGCTCATCCACCGCATTCATTTCTTTGGTTCTACAGCTATCATTTGCAAATTTTTTCCATATGTTTCTTAGCCCTTGAAGCTCCAAAATTGGATACAGAAAAACTTCCAATTTGTTTATATACCCCAAAGCTCTGCTGTCATCTTCACTTTCTACAAGGGAATCTGCAAAAAGCAGAAACGATTTCAATCTTTCCAGTTCATTTCCCAAAAAAAGCTCCTTTTTAAAGGAATCCGGAGAGAGTAAAAAATCTTCCTGCGTTTTAACAAACCTAAAAAATAAATGCATAAGGGTATTAAAAAAACCTTCTAACATTGAAACCTCAGCTTTAATTTCAAAATTAGGAGGCTCTTCCTTCCATCTGATTTCAAAATCCAATAAGTCAAGCCCCCGTTTAAATTTACTTCGGGTTTCCATCATAAGGGGATATTTTTCTGCAAGAGCCGCCCCCAATTTAAATATCTCTCCCGCAGATCCGGATTTCAGTTCCAGCTCCAGCTCGCAAATCTCCTCCCTTTTATTTCCAGCAACTATTTCTCCTTTATCCAGTGCCAATTCAATGATAGTACCCCTTACATTTAGAAAAGCAGAAATCCTTTTAAAACGTATGGAAAAAAGATTTGTGAGTTTTTCTTCTCCCACAGCCTGCTGCAGCACATTAAATATGGGAGTTTCGGCAAAAACACTAATATCTGGATTAAACCCTTTAACAGGAACTGAATATTCCAAACGGCTGTGAAGTCCCCCTAGAGAAAATCCTTTCCCTTTCACACATGCTGTAAAATTTTCTCCTTCTCTTCTAACTCTAAATGCCAAACCAGCATTCATAAGAGTACCTTGGGATGTATCATAATGCCTAGTTTCAAACTCCCTCTCAACAGGCTGATCTAAAAATAAATTTCTTAATATTTCATCAGAAATTATTTTATCTGCCATGCCAGGATTCAGAATACGCAGTTTAAGCTCTGTCTCCATACCTGTAAGCACAAAATACACCCCTTTATGAAAAACTAACGGTTAGTCTGGTCCACCTGCAGTGCCGTCCCCGCGTATATCCGCAACACCTTGAAATCCTTTTCTTTTATGCCTTCGGAGCACAGCCTGCACGCATCCTAAATAATATGAATAGGTGCTTCTTTTATCAATTCGATAACCTTTGGCTTTAAGTCCCTCGATAATATCTTCGGGAAATCTATCTGCTTCTATGCTTATAAGACCTCCCAAGGAGCAGTGAAGTCTAGGGCGCCTCATAGCTTCACCCATATCCACCCCTTCTTCAACAATATGAATTAGAAACTGGGCAATGGTTGAAAAGATCCTTTCACTTCCAGGACTGCCTACAGCCATCCAGGGTTTTCCTCTATGAAAGATGATTGTGGGACAGGCTGAGCTCCAGGGAACAGCATTAGGCCTTAAATAATAAGGATGGGAAGGATCTTCATATACAAAGTCCATCATGTAATTATTGTACAGAAAGCCGAGACCTTCCGCAGCAGCATGGGAACCATATACCTTTTCGATGGACTGGGTTAAGCTTACAGCATTTCCCCACCTGTCCATTACTGCTAGATGAGTAGTATCATGATCCAACAGCTCGTCAGCCGACTGCGTTATGGGCAGTGAAGAATCTATCTCTTCAGCAACTGAAGCTGCCAATTCTCTGGCAAAAGATTTCTGAAGCAGAACTTTTCTCTTAACCTGAGGAAAGAAGTTCGGATCATAAGGACGCTCCATGCTCTCCCTATAAGCCTTTCGCATCAGCTCAGCTAATAGGTGATAACTTTTTAAAGATTTCTCTGTAAGTATTTCAGAAGGAATGAACTCCAGCATCCTCAAAAGCAGCAGAAGAGTCCTTCCTGCCCCTGGAGGAGGCATGGTAGCAACAGTGAGTTCACGGTACCTCCTCTTTATCACTTTTCTTTCAATGGGCCAAGGAATCAATGCCAGATCATCATATCTTATTAGGCCTCCATTCTTCCTCATATCAGCATCTATCTGTCTTGCTACTTCACCTTGATAAAACTCCTTTATCCCTTTACGGGAAAGCCTCTTTAAAAGCTCAGCTAAGTCTTTTTGCACAAACAATTCTCCCGGCTCATAAGGTTCCTTTCCGTTTTTCAAAAAATATTTAGCACCAGAACGAGACGGCACTTCAAAAAAACGCTCCAACTCATTTTTTTGAAGCAGGCTTTGTAGTTCGGTTGTTCTGTAGCCTTCAGCAGCAATCTGAATTGCTGGTTCCAAGATTTCTTCCCGTCTTAGGGTACCGTAATGAAAATAGAGATAATTCAGAACAGCAGGAGTGCTGGGCACCGTTGCAGCAAGATATCCTATCTGCAGATCTTCTTTTTTCAGGACATCAGGATGGGCCAGGGAAGGAGCCCTTGAAGAACCATCCACTGCAAAAGTTTTACCTCTATAGTGAACCAAAGCCATTGTCTGGCCTCCCAATCCGCTTGCTTGAGGTTCGCAAACAGCTAGGGCAAAGGCAGCAGCACATGCAGCATCAACAGCATTTCCGCCTCTTTTCAGCATTCTGATCCCAGCTTCAGTAGCTTCGGGAAAAGCCGTGGAAACCATACCTCCCTTAGCTTCAGCACATTTTCCATCACCGCTGGGAATAAATTCCCCTTCAATTTTTTCAAAGTTGATCACCTTATCACTCTCCCAATAATATAAAAAGATTTTTTCCCAATTATATACCAAAATCTATCTGCCAACTGACAATGAATAAAAATTTTTTGATAAATATTTGACCATAAATTCTAAATTTTGTCGTTTTTTATGCAGAAAAAAATTTTTTTGGGGTAATATAAAACTAACCAAAATCATTTCAGCAGGGAGGTAGACATCAATGGCTTTTGATTATCTTTTTCAACCCGGGAAAATTGGAAATATGGAAGTAAAAAACCGCCTAGTTATGCCTCCTATGAGCTCAAGGCTGTCCACCGTAAACGGAGAAGTGACAAAGGAACTTATAGCTTACTATGCTGAAAGAGCAAAGGGTGGAGTGGGAACCATAATAGTAGAATATTCCTACATAGATGAATTTGAAAGCAGAGCCGCAATCTGTCAGCTGGGAGTGCAGAGCGACCACCATATTAAAGGGTTAAACGAACTAGCGGAAGCCATCCAGAGCTACGGTGCAAAAGCCATTCTTCAGATAGCCCATGGAGGTAGACAGACGGATCCAAGCAAAATGGGTATGGATCCTGTGGCACCTTCTGCGATTCCAGACCCCATGACCAGCGCAGCCTTGGGACGACCCAATTGGGTGCGAGAACTGGATCAGGAAAAAATCCAGGAGATAATCGATTCCTTTGCAAAAGCAGCAAGAAGAACTAAAATGGCTGGTTTTGACGGTGTTGAACTCCACGGAGCCCACGGCTACCTATTATGTCAATTTCTTTCTCCCTTCAGCAACCGACGAAATGATATGTATGGAGGAGACCTTGAGGGTAGGGCTAGAATGCCTTTGGAAACAGTTGATCGAGTGCGTTCCACAGTGGGAAAAAATTTCCCTCTGCTTTATCGTCTTAGTGCCGACGAATTCGTCAAAGGCGGATTAACTCTTGAGGAAACCGTTCGATTTGCCCAGATGCTCGAAGAGGCAGGGGTAGACTGTATTCATGTATCCTGCGGCAACTTTGCAAGCATTCACAGATTTGTTCCTCCTATTTACTTTAAACACGGATATTTTACATATTTAGCAGAGGAAATCAAAAAAGCAGTCAATATACCTGTTATAGCTGTGGGGGCAATTTCTGAGCCTGAACACGCAAACTGGCTAATAGAGCAGGGTAAAGCTGACTTCGTAGCTATGGGAAGAGCACTTATTGCAGATCCCCATCTGCCGAACAAAGCAAAAGCTGGTAAACTGGACGAAATACGTCCTTGCATTAGGTGCAATGAAGGTTGCATAAACCGCTTCTTCAAAGGATGGACCATACGCTGTGCCACAAACCCCCAGTGCGGCAGAGAAGTAGATTACGCTGAAATACCTCCAGTTCAAAAACCCTCTAAAGTTCTCGTTGTAGGAGGAGGTCCCTGTGGAATGGAAGCAGCTATCATTTCAGCTAAAAGGGGACACAGCGTAATCCTCTGTGAAAAAGAAGGAGAATTGGGAGGTCTCCTTAAAGATGTAGTGGTCCCGGATTACAAATACGATATAAAAAGGCTTCTTAACTATCTGAAATATATGGTTTACCACACGGATAATATCGAAATAAGGCTCCATACTGAAGTTACACCTGAATTGGTTCAAGAAATCTCTCCCGATATAGTTTTTGTAGCCACAGGATCAAGGGATTTTATTCCTGATTTTCCAGGTTCAGATAGACCCAATGTTGTTTCAGGAATTGAGGTTTATGCTGGAAGACAGGAAGTAGGACAAAAGATTGTAGTGGCAGGAGGAGGACTTTTGGGATGTGAAACAGCCCTCATGCTTGCAAAACAGGGAAAAGAAGTTACTGTGGTTGAAAAACTTGATACCATAGCCTACGATGTGGAGCCATTAACTCAAATGACTTTAAAAGAAATGATGGCTGAACAAAACGTAAAAATTTTAACAGGCACTGCATTGGACAGCGTAACAGATGAAGGAGCAGTAATAATAGACAGGGAATTCAACAAAACAATTCTCCCAATGGACAACCTGGTAGTAGCCCTAGGAAGGAAGCCTAATAAGGAAGCTGTGGAAAAACTTATGGGCACGGCTCCTCAAGTAATACCCATAGGTGACTGTTTAGAAGCAGGGGATTTAGCAGACTGTATTCAGCAGGCTTTTGTTTATGCAGTAAGATAAGAAACGGCACAGAAAAATAAAAAAGGCACTCTAAACTGTAGGGCCTTTCAGTTTGTTGACAAAGGGTCTCTGCTGCAATTTTCTTACTCCTGAACTCACACTGGACATCTCTAAGCAAAGCTTAAAGACAAAACCGGACCGTCCCAAATTCGACGTCCTATCTCAGTTGGGGCTGGTGCTCACCTCCTATTCGCGCCTCCCGGTTTTGCCTTACGCTTCGCCAAGAGCTGTTAGCCAGTGCTCGTTAAGTCGTTTCGCAAACCGCAACAGAGACCTACTAAGATTTACTTAAGAGGGTTTGTCTACAGTCTGAAAGGCACTTTAAACTGAAGTGCCTTTTTTATTTTTTAAATAATAAGCATAAAAATGATAAAAATACTGAATAATAATAAGTTTAATTATTAATAAAAAATTAGTAAAAAATACTATTAAGTTAAAAGCTTGTATGGTATAATTTTCAAAAAAAGAAAGGGGTTTTGTTGATGAGTAAATGGGAATGTACAATCTGCGGTTACATTTACGATCCCGAGGTAGGAGATCCTGACAACGGAATTGAGCCCGGCACTTCTTTTGAAAACCTTCCCGATGATTGGGTATGCCCTGTATGCAAAGTTGACAAAGGAAACTTTGTGGAAATTTAAGGAGGACTCCTCAATATGAACAAGCCAAATAAAAACAGTCTGGCAAACTATCTGCATACCAAAAAAGATGAAGGAAAAGAAAAGCACGTACCTGTAATTTACTGCCCTGAAGAAGTCACCGCAGGTGAAATTTTCGAAATAAAAATAGCCATTGGAGAAGAAGTGCCCCATCCAAATACTTGGGAACACCATATAAAATGGATTCAGGTATTTGTCAAAGAAGAAAATAAAGAGCCCGTTCATGTGGCAACTTTTGACTTAGGACCCACCATTGCAGAACCCAAAGTAACTGTTGCAATGAAACTCAATAAATCAGCAACCATACATGCCGTTGAGTACTGCAACATTCATGGGCTGTGGGAATCCTATGCCGAAATAAAAGTATCAGGATAAGTTAAATATGAGAATGAAAATTAAAAAGTCCCCATGGAAATTCCATGGGGATTTTTTATTATTATATTTATTCCCTTTCTATGGACAATACTTGAGCATTTACAGCCTCTTCAGGCAGTTCTATGGTTAAATTCTGATTATATTTCAGATCCTCAACTTTTATATTCATTTGAATTCTTTTGATAGGAACAGCTTCTCCTTTAAATTCTGGGGTAAAGGTAATAACAAACAGCAGCTCGCCACCTTTATCTGAAAAATCCACAGCGCCTATATTCTGAAATCCCCATAATGAAATATTTTCCATTAACCCAACTGAATCTTCCCACAGCTTCATCAGCTGTTGATCCATCCCCAGCTGTGGATAAACAGTCTCTATGAATTCATTAAAATCTTTAATGGACCCGTAACATGCTAGTTGGTAAACTTCCTCCCCATTTATTGTTGTTTTTCCCATCATGCGATAGCGTATGTACTTTTCAAGTTCAGGAGGTACAGAATAGGAATTGTCACTTATAACTTTATTTAAATCTGGATATATCCCTTCAGGGTAGCGATACCACTGCATTTCTCCACTTTCTTCATTGGGTATCTTAGCATATACTTTATCTCCTATATAATACATTTCAGATATAAATTTGGCTTTATCAGCACCGGGAACATCAGCTTCCACTGTTATTTTCTGATGAACTTTATCGGGCATCACAATTTCCTGATTTATTTCCATATTTACTTCAATATCATAAAGTATTCCCGTCTCCTCAGCCTCAGTTTGAGGAACTATTTTTATTTTAGCGTTGATTGTGCTGCTCATATCATTAATTTCTTTTAATTTTTCCTTTGCTTTTTCCATTATTGAAAGGGCTTCGGGATCTGATGTAAATATCCTGTCTAAAAAAGCACTGCCCTCTTCTCGGGTCATCACCCCAAAGGGATCTCCCTCTATTAAGCCGTAGCGCTCCAGCCAGGAACAGAAAGCATATGCCCACTCCCTCTGTTCTTTTGAAGTCAGAGAAAACAAAACCTCATCCTCAAGTCCCAGAGTCCTTACAACCATTGCAGCTGCTTCTGCACGGGTGATGCTGCGATCTAAAAAAAGCTCTCCACCTGGATAACCTTTAACTATCCCCTTCTGCTTAAGAAGTTCTGCAGGGAGAATTTTTTCGGCTTTTATCCCCGCTTTTTCAGCAAGCATGCCAGCAAATTCCCCTCTGGTAAGCTCTGTATCAGCTTTTAAATCCTCAGCCTGCACCTCAACCACAGGACATGCTGCAAACAGAAATGCAGCAAGAAGAACTCCAAACCATAGCCAACCTTTCCTCATAAATTATTAAGCCTCCCCATTAATTTATCCCTTCTCCGACAGCTTTACCTTATCATATCATCAAAGTTTTCTATATACAATGTATTATGGTCTGCATACCTTACAGGGAACATATCCAGAACTCAGCGCTTCATTTCTACTTTTAAAATTCACCCTATTTGAGGGGCTGATCTTTTTAGCCCATATACAGTCAGGGCGATGAAATTTTTTTGATCTCATATTTCCAATATAAGATGTCTCTCTCATCGAAGAATTCTGTAGTACTGCATTTCCCCAGAAACCCTTTCTGTTTTTTTGAGCTTCCCGCTGAAATTTGACAAAATAATCAGTGTACTTAACATCAGGAGGAAAGGTGGCTGTCTGAGCATAACCTCCTAAAAGCAAAATTGCATTGAACATTTTATTCCTAATCTCGCTTTCACTGTTATTTTGGGGAACCTCCAGCCAAACATAGCGGAGGAGGCGTCCGTATTTATCCCTTTCACTTACATCTTTCTCCAAATAAATGGTTCTTCCTAAAAGCTTTGATTTTGTGTAGTTCGAAGCCTCTTTGCCATAGGGTTCATGTCTAATTGTACTTTCTGGGGTATCAACCCCTATAAGCCTTACCTTCTCTTCTCTACCATTTAATGCAATTACAATGGTATCCCCATCAATTACTTCTGAAACATAAGCTTTAACAAATCCTTCAGGAACTGCATCCTCTATTTGCAAATCCTTCTTTTTTTCGGCATCAGCAGAACTGTCTGCACTATCAGAAGGCGCTTCATTTAGACTGCTTTCCTGAACTTTTCCCCTTTCATTTGTTAAATTTGATGTGTCATCTTGAGAAGCACCGCAAGAAACCAGCAGAAAAGATGCTGTTAATAAAAATAAAACAAAAACAGATAAAAATATTTTTTTACTAAATGATTTTTTGCTAAATGATTTGTTTTTTAACAAAAAGGCATTAGCAAAATTCTTCATTTTTAATGCCCCTCCATTGAAAAATTTTCTTTTTTTAATAGAAATTGGTTTTTTTCCCAGCCCTTACGATAATTACTTTTATTGCATATGCTCCGGGCTATCTTGTCGCCTTTTTAGTAATGTCAATGCTGATTGACAGGCAACCGCCTTTTAAAATTTCAGAACCTGATGTTCCCATAACAATTTTAATTGCTGCTCACAACGAAGAATCAAATATTGAAACAACTTTAAAGTATGTTGCTCTCCAAAAATACTCGGGACCAATATCGGTCATCATTGTTGATAATGCTTCAACAGATAATACTGCAGATGCTGCACGTTCAGCTGCAGAAAAATATAGAATCAATTTAAAAATTTTAAAAGAAAATAAAAAGGGCAAAAACTTTGCATTGAACAGGGGTTTTTCGGAAATAGATACATCTCTTTTTATCACCCTAGATGCAGATACAATCCTTCATTCCCTTGCAGTTAAAAATATAGTTGCACGTCTATTAAGCTCACCTTCAGATGTTGGAGCTGTTGCAGGACATGTGCTTGTGAGAAACAGCAGGGATAATTTCTGGACAAAAATTCAGGATTGGGATTATTTCCTAGGCATTGCATCAATTAAAAGAATTCAAGGTTTGTTTCAAGGAACATTAGTAGCCCAGGGAGCCTTCAGCCTGTATAAAACTGAAGCTGTACGTCAGGCAGGAATGTGGCCTGACGCCATAGGAGAAGATATTGTGCTTACATGGAAGCTCATGCACGCAGGATATAGAGTCTATTTTGAACCCACAGCAGTAGCCTTCACTGTGGTTCCCAAAAACAGGAGGCATTTTATAAGGCATAGAAGCCGTTGGGCAAGGGGAATGTTCGAAGGAATTAGAACCGTTCAACCATGGAAGCAGCCTACATATTTAAAAAAGTTTTTAACTGCAGTAGACCTAATTATCCCATTCATTGATCTTTTTTATACATTAGTTTGGGTTCCCGGTTTAATACTGGCATGCTTTGGGAAATATTATATTGTGGGACCCTATACCCTTTTAGTTATGCCCTTAAACATTTTGGTATCATTTGTAATGCTCAGCTTTCAGAAAAGAATCTTCAGCATTCTTAATCTTAAGATAAGAAAAAATCTTCTGGGACTTATATCATATATGCTCATTTACCAAATAATAATTTCTCCCATATCCCTTTGGGGTTACATTCAGCATATCCTCAATCTGCGCAGGATATGGCAGTAAGCCTCATAATATAAAAGCATTTTAATTTTTTTCATGATTAATCAATAATTATTGAAGTGACTGCTTTTTCAAGAATTTCAGATATTCGGTTTACCATAGTTGATGTATCCACTAAAAATCCCGCTGCTAACAGAGCGTTATCAAATAACTGTTCAGCAATTTTTTCTGCAAACTGTTCGTCTTTATTTCTTAAGATATTTAAATTTTTTATAAGACTGTGATTAAAATTAATTTCAAGTATTTTGAGGCTCTTCATACCTAATTCCCGATTAATAGCCTGTACTGCCCTTTGCAGTCCTCCAGTGAATCCCTCAGGATTAAGCACCACTGCCGGGCTTTCCACAAGCCTTTTCGATTCTCTTATAATGGAAACCTTATCCCCTAAAATCCCTTTTAACCATTTCTTGAAATCTTCCATTTCATCTTTTGGAAAAACTTCATCTTTACTTTTCTCTCCAAGGGGTCCTGGAAGCTCCAAATTTTCCTGATCAATAGAAATAATTTTTTTCCCCTTATAATCCCCTATAAGATTAAAAATATAATCATCTGCTGCATCGTCAGTATACAATACCTCCAAATCCTGCCTGCGAAAAGCCTCCATGTAAGGACTGGAATCGGCCATATCCCTTGATGGAGTATTTAGATAATAAATAACCTTCTGTTCCTCTTTCATTCTTCCTACATAATCTTTTAAGGAAGTTAGTTTATCTGGCTCTAGTTTGGAAGATTGAAAACGCATCAGTTCCAACAGATCGTCTCTAAAATCCCCATCCGTTGCAGCACCTTCTCTAATAAAAGAACCAAATTTTTTCCAAAATTCACTATATTTATTTTCATCTTTTTCTGCCTGTTCCTTTAAAAATTTCAAAAACCTGCCTGTGATAACCTTTTTAAGTCGCGCAGCAAGGGCACTCCCCTGAAAGCTCTCCCTAGAAATATTTAATGGGATTTCTTCGCTGTCAACCACACCTTTTAAGAAACGAAGCCATTTGGGCAGTATATCTTCACATTTCTGCTGTATAAGTATTTTTTGGCTGTAAAGATTAACCCCTGGCTCAAGCCTGCCCAGTCCAAAACGCTCAAAATTTTCTTCCGGTACAAAAAGAATTGCGCTGATGGAAATGGGTACATCAGAAGTAAAATGAAAAGTCATCAAGGGATCATCATAAGCATTGGCTATATACTTATAAAACTCTGCGTACTCTTCCTTGGTTATCTCATTTTTGTTTTTTGTCCATAAAGCCTTTATAGTATTAACCCTTTCCCCGTTGACAAAAATGGGAAAAGGAACAAAACTGGAATATTTTTTAATAATTTCTTTTATTTTGTTTTGATCCGCAAACTCCTGAGCATCTTCTTTTAAATAAAGAACCACTTTCGTTCCCCTTGTAATTCCCTCTGCTTTTTCAATGGTATAAGTTCCTGCTCCGCAGGAAGACCATATCCATCCTTCTTCTCCTTGTTTATAAGAACGGGTATAAACTTCTACTCTGTCAGCTACCATAAAAGCCGAATAAAAACCTACACCAAACTGACCTATTAAATTTACATCTCTCTCATTTCCTTGAACCAAGTGTTCAACAAACTTTTTTGAACCTGAATAGGCAATGGTCCCTAAGTTTTCTATGAGCTCTTCCTTCGTCATTCCAACCCCAGTATCAGATATAACAAAGGTACCTTCATTTTTATTCAAATCTATTTTTATTTCTAAAGGCAGCTCTCCATCAGCAATATTCTTCTGAGTTATCTTCAAATAGCGCAGTTTTTCCAGTGCATCAGAAGCGTTGGAAATGAGCTCCCTTACAAAAATTTCTCTATCGGTATAAAGAGAATTAACTACAATATTTAAAAGCTGTTGAACCTCCGCCCCAAAGCTTCGTGTTTCCCTTTGAGAACTTCTCTCCATATCCTTGACCTCCTCCCCCATCTATTAGAGGAAACCTGCTGAAATCTAATGATAAAAAAGATCAGCAAATTGTCAATATTTTCTTACATTTTCCTTTTTTACATCTCACCGCGTATTTTTTTATAAATATCTTCTAAGCTTTCCAGGGGAGCTTCTCCTCTAAGAATATCCTTTATTTCTGCAACAATATTGGGATCTGCTGTAACTAAAACTTCATCAATATTGGAAAAGCCCTTTGCGTAGTCAGCAGTTTCCCTTTTTATTTTATCTATTTCTTCAGGAGGCATGGGTTCCTTAAGTTCAAGGGCAACTAAAGCAGTTCTGCTTAAAACCAAAACACTGGCATCAAGAACACCATTCATTCTCTCAACCCTTCTTTCAATTGCCGTCCCCGTATCCTGCAGTTCTGGATCAATAGGAGGAGCATTAAAGGGCTTTTTTCTTGGAACAGTCATTTCGGGATCACCAGAAGCAACTACAGCTGCAACAATTAGCACAAAAAGTACAAAAATTATAACTGCATTTAAAGACCATTTTCTGCTCATAGTTATTTATCACCCCTCTCTAGTATCTGCTAGAGAAGGGGTATTATATTTATTCCATTAGAATAGGGAATATATTTCATTATAATTTCGGCTAGTTTTAAAGAATCATGACGAATGTGATGACAGTTATCTACTAAAGGTGCTTCAATAACTTTTACACCCATTTTTTCTAATTTATCTCGAGCTGGAGCAACGGGATGTGAATTTTCTTCAAGGTATTTTTGCAATAAACTCTCAGAAACATTTTGGCTGTTTACTATAACAAAATCAACAATATTTGAACCCACATGCTTTATTACGGCTTCAAGGTGATCACCAGCATCATATCCATCTGTCTCTCCCGGCTGTGTCATAATATTACAAACATAAAAAACCACAGCTTTAGTTTTTATAAGAGCTTCAGCTATACCCTTGACCAAAAGATTTGGAATTATACTGGTATACAGGCTTCCTGGGCCAAGGATAACAGCATCTGCATCTATTATTGAATTTACAGCCTCCTCTAAGGCACTGCACTCCTTTGGAATTAAAAAAATGCGTTCTATTTTTTCCCTAGAATTTGAAATATTCGTTTCCCCATATATAATACTACCGTTTTCCATAACAGCCCCTAAAGTTACTTTGGACAGTGTAGAAGGAACAACCCGTCCTCTCACAGCTAAAACCTTTGCCATTTCCTGTACTGCACTGTAAAAATCCCCCTTCATCTCACTCATGGCAGTAAGCAGAAGATTTCCCAGGCTGTGCCCTTTAAGACCCTGTCCCTTATCAAAGCGATAATCAAACAGCTGACGCATGCTGCTTTCTGTATCTGCCAGCGCCACAAGACAATCCCGTATATCTCCAGGGGGTAAAATATCAAAGTCCCCCCTTAATATGCCAGAGTTGCCGCCGTCATCTGTAACCGTTACTACGGCAGTAATATTTGATGTATATTCCTTGATCCCCCTTAAAAGAACCGAGAGCCCTGTTCCCCCACCAATGGCAGTAATTTTGGGACCTCTTTCTAAATATCTTTTATAATAAACTCTGTTAAAAAAATAATCTCCTTTTTTATCCGGTGCCACTGCAGCAAAAATTGAACCAATGCTTTTTTTAAAACCCAATAAAAAAAAGCCAAAACCCAAGCAGATCATCAGGATTCCAGCTAATGCAGCTTTGTTTCTGTCCAAATGATTTAAAATGCCAAACATATAAAATTCTAGCGTTTCTAAAGGAAATAATAGACAAAACCCCCAAAAAGCCAAAATAACACCCACTGCAGAAAGAAACAGCCAGCGTTTAACGCCCAGCCCTGGTATCAGCCAGCGCAGTACTTTCATAAAAATTCCTCCGTTATTTCTCCTACTCTCTGTCAATATCCCTGTGCCTAACAGAAACCTTATATCCCTCGCTGCTCAATATTTCCCCCACTTTTCTTGAAAGAGCAACAGAACGGTGCTTCCCTCCTGTACACCCTATGGACACTACTAGATGGCTTTTACCCTCTTTCACATAGTAGGGAAGCAAGAATAAAAGCAAATCGCTCAGCTTATTTATAAAGCTTCGTGTTTCAGGAAAACGCATTACATAATTTTCTACTTCTGCATCTTCTCCTGTCTTAGATCTTAAATTCTCGGCATAGTGAGGATTGGGTAAAAAACGCACATCCAAAACTAAGTCAGAATCAAGGGGAAGCCCATATTTAAATCCAAAAGACATAACAGTAATTAAAAGGGAACGGCCGCTTTTTTCATCAATGAGATCTCTTAGCTGTTCCTTCAGCTGTACCGGCGTTAAATCAGAAGTGTCAATAATTTTGGTTGCTATACCCCTTATATCGTATAAAAGTTTTCTTTCTTCAATTATACCCTCTAATATGCTGCCTTCCCGAGAAAGGGGATGTTTTCTCCTTGTCTGCTTGAACCTTCTAATCAGTGTTTCATCAGAAGCTTCAAGAAATAGAATCTCATATTTATATCCTTCCTGTTCAAGATATTTTAAAGAATCAAAAAAAGTGTTAAAAAAATGCCCACCGCGCACATCCATAACGAGGGCAATTTTTTTGATCTGCTGTTCTGAATTAGCAAAAAGCTCTGCAAATTTAGATAAGAGATTTGGGGGCAGATTATCCACACAAAAATAACCCAGATCTTCAAGGCTTCTCAATGCAGAAGTTTTGCCTGCTCCAGAAAGTCCCGTAATAATTACAAGCTTAAAATCCCCTCTTCGGTTCATTTTTCTCACCTCAAAAACATATAAAAATAAAATAATAAAAATCCTTAAACCCCCACTGCTGTTTTTATTTATCCTGATGAAATCTCTTAAGCTTTCCTCTGCTCTTCAGGTAACTTATCACTTTATCAGTAGAAGTATTAAGTACCTGCTCCTCTGTAACCCCCGCTTCTTTTAAAAGTTTTAAAGCCTCATCAAAGGAACCCAACCGATCCACATAATGAGCATCACTCCCAGTACATAGAAGCATCTTTTCTTCTGCCAGCGCTTTAGCAATGGCAAAACAGTTGCTTCTACTCCCTTTTCTGGCTCCACCTGATAAAGACGTGTTGTTGATTTCTAAAAGGCATCCATATTCCTTTGCAGCGGATATAACTTCTTTAATATCAATGGGAAAAGCAGGATTTCCAGGATGTACTATAACATCAACAAGGGGATTTTTGATGACATTTATCATAGCCTCAGTATTTTCTACAATACCTCTATCTTCATAGCAGGGCGCATGGAAACCTGCTAGCACAATATCAAGTTTTTCAAGATAACGCTCCGGCATATCCAGGCTTCCCTTTGTATCCAAGATATTAGCTTCAACCCCAACTAAAATTTGAACATCTTCTTCTATTTTGGGCAGTATATACAGATAACCGAAATATGAAAGATCAGGACCGCCAGGAAGGGCAGGCCCATGATCAGTTATAGCAATCATTTTTTAACCTTTCCTTTTAGCAGCTCTTACATATTCATTAACAGTGCTGTAACCATGACCGCTAGCCACTGTATGTAAATGAAGATCTGCTACTAAATGCATTTAGATCCCCGCTTCCTTCTTTAAGATAAATTTTTCCAGCGCTTCAGCAACACCGTCATCTTCATTGGTCGCAGTAATATAATCCGCGTATCTTTTAATATCTTCTCTGGCATTGCCCATTACCACAGCTAGTCCAGCATACTCCAGCATTTCCAGATCATTATAACTATCACCAATGGCCATAATTTCATCCTTTTTCAATCCCAGATGTTCAGCCACTGCTTCTAATCCCCTTGCTTTGGTTGCTTCTGGATGAGAAAACTCCAGAAACTCGGGCATGGATTTAGTAATATGGAGATATTTTCCAAATAATTCCCTGCACTCCTTTTCAAACTTATTCATTTCTTCTTCGTTTTCATTTATGATCAGGAGTTTTATGGGAGAAATATTAGAAACATTGGAAAGATCTCCAATTTCTTTAACTACTACATTATATTTTCTAGCATATTCAATATTTTGAGGAGCAAGTTCTTCCACAAGTACACAATCATCAACATAAAAATTAATAGGATATCCCCGTTTCCTAGTAGCTTTAATAACTTCCTGGGCAAGACCCGACGGTACTCTGCGTTCATAAAGGGTTCTCTGGGAATCAGAATATTTAACTAAAGCCCCCATATAGGTTATCAAAGGAAGATTTAATCCCAACTCTTCAGCAAAGGGTTTTGCTGAAAGGAAAGTTCTTCCTGTGGCTAGGGTAACTTCTACTCCCTTTTCTCTAACCTTACGTACAGCTTCCTTTACCCTGGGAGATATCTTCCCATCATTATCCAAAAGAGTTCCGTCCAGGTCCACAGCAACTAACTTTATTTTTAAATTTCTTTTCATTTAATAAAATTTACCCCCTTACGCCCATATCTAATTGTATTATATATGCCCCAGCGGTGCAAACAAAAAAGGCCGCCCCAGCTAACGGCCTAAAAACTACCTCTAAGTCCCAAAAAGCTTCTGAAAAAGCTTAAATGATGCAGTTAGTGACAACTCAATTAACACCAGCCAAAAGTTCCTGAAGATGAATAACCATACCGTCCTTAGCTGCTATCACCCTTATTCCCACAGCTTGGGAAATTTTATCTGCTACTTTATCCACTCCTTCTTTATAAATCTGCATGCCAAAATGGGTTAATACAGCCACCTGGGGTTTAATTTCTTCAATAAGACAGATAACATCAGGTACAGATAGATGATCAATGTTTTTATTCCTATGGAGCATTAAGGTAGATATTATGCATATGCTGCTTTTATAAAATTCTGCAAGCTCCCTAAAATATCTAGTATCAGGAATATAAGAAAGAGAGTAATTACTGCCATAAAAAATAAACCCATAAGTTTCAGCATCTCCGTGTTTATGGGGAATTGAAGTTTTAAATTTTAAATTTCGACAGCTGTAAGGCTTTAGCCCTTCAATGGGTTGGATTCTTTCCACATAATTTCTGAGATAATTTAATATCACAGGATCATCATACAGCGCCTGCTTTGGAGCAAAAACTACCCCTTTTCTTTTATAACCTCCCCCTGTCATGGCTTCAATCATAACATTAACATCACTACAGTGATCCAGGTGACGATGAGAAATCAAAACCCCATCCAGCTTGTTTATGTTAACTTTTTCCTGTGCAGCACGAAGAACTGCCCCAGGTCCTGGATCAACGCTCAGCATCGTGTTTTTTATTTCCAGTATAAAACCCCCAGTAGATAGAACCTGAGTGGTCATTACATTTCTTGCGCCACCAGTTCCCAAAAATATAATTCTGTCCATAATTAATCCCCTGATAAAAACATCTGCATATTATCTAATATTATATCACTCTGCCGGTGGAATACTGCTGTAAATTAATTAATGGCTTCAATTAAAGAACTGTAAAATCCATTGTCGTTCCTACTTTTGTTTGAGAATAATGCTTTTAGTTCCTCCATCCCATTGAACCTCTAAATTTAAAGCTTCACCAATAGCTCTAAGAGGCAAAAGAATTCTCCCCCCTATTATAACAGCAGGCTGATCTCTTTTCTGCTCGGTTCTTCTGTAATGTCTTGGGAAAATTTAAGAAGCAGAGGAGCGCTGAAATGCTGATAACGGGCAACTACATATCCCCAAGGCTTATAAAACTTTTTAACAATTAATCGACCTTCAGAAACCTCACCTTCAAAACCGTAAAATTCCCATTGAACTAAACTGGGAGAAACCTCTCTGTTGGAACCTAAAGCAGTCAAAGTAAGTTTTAGATCATAGCTCTGCCCAAGAGAAACAATCCCTACAGGACCCTTCAATACCATCCGATCAATATCATCTCTTCCCACAACACGAACCTCTGTTTTTCCTTCTATGCTTCCCTTTACAGCCTTGATTCTTCCCTGCCCCGGATTTACTGCAGCAGCCGTTCCTTTTTCAACTTTTATAACCTTTCCATCTCCTAAAATTTCAGCATCATTGATACTTACAGGGTTGTAATACCTGTCATACCCTTTGATTTTATATTCAATCTCTTCCCCCACAAGAAGGGCATTTTTATTTTTAACTTCTAAAATAATTCCTTTCAGCTCAGAAGCAGGAGCTTTAGAAAATATACCTATGCTGTTGGGAACATATCTCTCACTCCCCTGTTCTGGTTCAAAGGCCCTTACCGTTGAAAATTCGCCTAGGGGCCTTACCACCATAGTTGTAGAACCGCCTCCATCAAGATTTAAAGCCCTCCAAGAACCTATATATGCCATAAAAGAAGAAAGTTCATCCAAATCTAAGCCTACACTGTCACCAGATTTCTCAACACCTACCAAATAAACCCTGTCTCCATCTTTTGAAACCCCAACAGCTGTTCTTGCTCTAAGTCCACCTAAAGAAGACTTGCTTTTAGCATAAGGAATAGCCCTGCCGCCGTCCACAAGTAAAGCATGACCACCAATGACCATACTCCACCTGCCGGCTGGCTCAAGGGAATATTCAATCCTGATTCTATCTCCAACTTTAAAATTCTGGATCAAAAAATCAGCTGCTTTTCCGTGTCCCCGTAGAATATATGCCCCTTTAGGGACACCCTGATAGGGAAGATATGAACCTTCAGATATTTCCACTACTTTACTATCTTTAACCAAAATCTCAGTGGGAATTGTATATCCATCGTTCCCCCTAGTAGATCCTCCCCACATATCATCATAGAGATGGAGCTTATCATAGTGGCTGTGGGAACCATTCTGTTCCCAGTAAGCTTTTTATTCAAACCAGATATGGGGAATTCCATACCTGACGGGGATATTACCTTACCCCACAAACTAAAACTCTGAATTACCGCTCTGCGGTCCTGAGTTATCCCCAATGCATATAGACCGTCTATTTTTGATGGAGATGCAGCCGTTCTACCCCCTACCACCATGGGCCCTATGGGAGCTCCTTCACCATAAATATTAAAAAAAATCACCATTAACCGCTGCTACAGCTCCTGCATTACTCGCCATAGCAGACACATTTAGGCGCTTTGTTATTTTTCCAGCTCCTGGTATTACATCTAAAACAATGTAGGGATTATTTAAATCCACTTCCAATACATGTATCTCTACGGGACCATCCGCTGTTTTCCATCGGTACTCCTTATGTACCGCCCCTGCTGTGACCGGCTGTTCAAAAACTTTTATCGGAACCGATGATGCCTCAGCAGGCTCAATCAATATGCTAAACATAAATATTAAAGCTAAAATAAAAACTAGGGATTTCCTGAACATTATGTATAAACCTCCCTCCGGTTCTCTCCTTTCCCATTCAAATTTAAGCAATTCCTGCAGAAATCATAAAGCGCAGTGCCGTTTCTGGATCCATATCCACTTCTTTTACTCTATCCTTTGGTACAATCAAAGTAAGTCCTGCAACCTGAAAAGCAAGGGGAACATAAACAACCAAATGATTTTCCAAAAAGCATTCTTCCTTTGTTAAAAAAGCAAGGCTCTTAAATCCCTCTAGCTCAATCATAACAACCTTGCTGAAAGATCTTTTTTCACCAATTAAAGAATTTAGGGTGTCCTTTATTGCTGAATAAAGCTTTCCCACAATGGGAGCTTTATAAAAAAGCTTTTCAATTTTATCTATTAATTTCTCACTAATGTAAAAAGAACCCACATAGCCAATTAATAAAATAATCAACACCGAAATAAGCAGGCCCAATCCAGGTAAATCAAAAAAAGGAATAAAAAAGTTGCCCACTCTATCAAGAATTCTCAGCACTCCAAAGACAATGTAAAGCGTTACAGCAACAGGAAGAAGAATTAATATGCCCCGCAAAAAAAACTTACCCAAATTTTTCATTTCTGCCCATCCCCCTTTGTTTCACTGTCCCAAGAACCTCAAAAAATCTCCTTTTAAGGAACTACGACGTTTTTCTTACCTTTCTTTCTAAAATTTTTCAGCCCCATTCTATTACAATAAAAATCATCCTCCAAGGGTAACATCCTGGGTTTGATACCATTCAAGAGCACTAAAAAAATGCTCAGGCTTAAAATCAGGCCACATTTCGTCCACTACATAAAAATCTGAATAAATAGACTGCACTGGGAGGAAACCGCTCAATCTCCGCCTGCCGCCCCAACGTACTATCAAATCTATTCTAGAAATTTCCGACGAGGCTATGTGCTCAACAATATTTGAACCTTTTTGTCCATTGTTATTCTTATAAAAATAACTTAAATCCCAATTCCAACTGTAATTCACTAAAAAATTAACCCTCATAGAACCCCTCCCAAATTTCACCCTTTTTGTGTAAGGCAAGAGTTCCTTGGGAAATAAAGGGGAATCGGTATTCCCCACTACCAAAAGCTCCGCATCCTCCTCAGCTAATTTTTCAACAGCCTCAACGCATGCCCTTTGAAAAGCCCTGGTTTGCTCTGCCGGCCGTTTGGTATTGTCCTGTGTAAAACCATAAAAAGTCATTTCTTCGATACCGAGAGCATGGCAAATTCTATAAAGTTCTAAGCCAGGTGCTATACCGTATTTGTATCCTGCATGTTTGGGCAGACCCCTGGCAGTGGACCACCGCCGATTCCCATCAGGAATAATCCCAACATGTCTGGGAAGCCTCTTAAATTTTGGCACTTTCAAAGAATTCATTATTTAGTAATCCTACACCTCCAAAAATTCCATTATAGTAAGCAAACCCTGCTGTATTATATAGAATAACCAACTTAAAAACCAATTTTTCTTCTACAGTGAAATAAAGAAAGGGGCAATAACCTGCCCCTTTCTCTTTTAAAATCTCCGTTTTTAGACTTCACTTTTATTTGTATTCTTATCGTTTTTCTTATAAAACTGTTTATACAGCTTCAGAGCTACATCCATGCCCATTTTTATTCCTGCTATACTTTTCAAAAGCTTCGGAGCCCCTTTTCCAACCATAAACATAAACGCCAAATTTCCCACAGAATTTCTTAATGCATTTATTAACTCCCTTAAGCTTCCAAGAGTGGACTTAGCCTCATCAATAACAGGCAAAAATTCTTTATCAAAAGCTGTCTTTAAAGCCTTAACTTCCAAACTCAATTTAAAGATAAGTCGAGCTAACAAAAATGCCCCAGCCACTACCATTAAAACCAACAGCAGTAGGCAAACACCCATTAGCAGCAGAACTATTTCAATGGAGCTCATTCTTAGGTTGTCTCCTGACCAGCCTCATTAGTTTCTTCCCCAGAACAGCAGGGAAGCTTTTCCCGTGCTGTTTCCACCACACGTGTTACTCCGCTCTTTACTTTGCCACTTACTTCACCAATGGTTTCCTTGGTTTGTTCCACAATTTCAAAAGTTTTATCTGCTATTTTACTACGTGTCTCCTTCCCAGAAGCTGGAGCAAGAAGAACTCCTGCAATAAACCCTAACAGCCCTCCAATAACCAGCCCTGCCAAAAAATCTCCATTATCAGACATTTAAAAACACCCCCTTTATTGTAGAGTTCTACAACATATAGGGGTTTCCCTTTTTCAAACAGCCCATAAAGGAAATTAATAAAAAGAAATTAACTTTTTTATTCAATTCCACTCATTTTTTCCTGTATAGCATTTTTCAAAGCAAGGGGGTCAAAGCCTATCCTTTCCATCTGACGGCAAAAACTGCAAATTTCGGCTGTAGTAGGCTGTCCGCATTTTAAACAGTTCTTTAGTTCTATTTCTTCTTCTACTTTCTTAAAAAACTTCTGCCCCCTTTCCAAAAAGCCCAGATAAAATTGGTCTTTGGTTCCCGGAGAAGAAGCCTCTAAAAGGTTCAAAGCTTCTTTGTATTTTAGACTGCTTGCACCCTCGGACATGGGACATTCATCAAGAATATATTCTATTCCTTTAACAACACAATATGCTGCCATTTCCCTTTCTGTTAGACGGCACAGCGGCTTAACTTTGCGTGCAAGTCCACCTCTTTCCGGCATATTTGGTGCCTGACGAGCTAAATACCCAACCTGCCAGTGCATTACATTTCCCAAAAGGGCTGCGGATTCATCATCCAAATTATGTCCCGTAGCAACAGCATCAAAGTTTCCAAGCTTTGCAGTCAAATTCATAACATATCTCTTGATTAAACCGCAGGTAGAGCAAAAAGACTTATAACTCTTTCTTGCAATATATTCCATTCCTTCTCCAAAAATTTCTTTGAGGGATATCGTATAGAGGGTTGCTCCTCTTAAAGCAGCAAATTTTTCTGCCATTTCACAGGATTTATCTGAATAAGAACCAATTCCCAAATGTATATAAAGCCCTTCTGCATCATAACCCAGGTCCAGCAGTATATCCCATAATGCCAGACTGTCTTTTCCCCCTGAAACAGCCACTAAAATTCGGTCTTTAGGCAAAAACATCTTAAATTTTTTTATAGCTCTTTCAACTTGAGTACGCAGATGTTCAATTAAATGCTCTTGACAGAATGCAGCACGGTGACGCCGAATTTCAAAACAAGCCCTTTGGCCGCACTTTAGACATTTCAACTTTATTCACCTCTTAAAATATTAGCTCTCCTATCCCCCTGAAACCACAGGAATAACCTCAATCTCTTCATCGTCTTCAATTTTGGTATCCAAAGTGATCAAACGCCCATCTTTAATAACAAGAACAGTTTCCGGCAAAATATTTAGCATTTTAAGCACTTTTTCCACTGTATAACTCCCTTCGATTTCTTTAACAGTGGAATCTCTGCGAATAATAACTTTCATTATATTTTCACCCCCTGTGCTGGTAGTTTACAGTATGAATTGTAGAAATTCAATTCAAAAGAAAATGTATTTATTTAATTTGGTTTAAATTAAGAGCTGTGGTAAACTGTTAATTGATTTACCTTTTATTACAGTTAAGCATAAATTAAAAAAAAATAAATTATTGGGGGTTTTGGAAATGCTGGATGACAAAATCCTCATAACCGATGGAAAAAAATTTAAAAGAGTTTTTAACATAAATTCCGTTGAAAAAGTCAAACTTCCCACCGGTGAAATTGATGGAGAAAAATTAAAGGAAATTCAAAAAGGCAGTTCTTTTATTGTTAACAATAGAAGATATTATGTATTCAACTGCGATCTTTACGATTATATTATGTATCATCTCACCCGCCATACTCAAATAGTATATCCAAAAGAAGCAGCCTATATTATGGTTAGACTGGACATTTCCCCGGGAAAGAGAATAGGAGAAGCAGGCACAGGCTCGGGAGCATTAACAGCATTTTTTTCAAGGGCAGTAGGGAAGGACGGAAGGGTTTATACATATGAAAAGAGGGAAGAATTTGTAAGCATTGCTAAAAAAAATCTTTCCCGCTGCAGGGAATTTGACAATATAATCTTTCATCATAAATCCATTGAAGATGGCATAGAAGAAAGGGACCTCGATGCTTTCTTTTTAGATGTTAGGGAACCCTGGTTAGTAATCACCCAGGTCCGGGAAGCCCTTAAGCCTTCTGGGAGTTTGGGAATATTAGTCCCCACCACAAATCAGGTAAGTCAGACAATTGAAAGTTTAGAAGACAATAATTTTTTCATTCTTGAGGTGTCTGAAATAATTATGAGAGAATTTAAAATTAATGCCCAAAGGCTTCGGCCCAAAGACATAATGGTTGGACATACAGGTTACCTCATATTCGGAAAAAAAGTAGTGGATATTTAATTTATAATTAAACAAACATTTTATCTGCAAAGTACTTTTCTAACCATTACTAATCTACCGAATGCTAGAACATTTGTAATAACAGCTAAAATACCCAAAACTAAAGGTAGCTGCCCAAAAATACTTCCAAGCATTATTAAAAATAGGCGTCCGTCACGGTTTGCAGGCACATAACGCAGAAAACCATCATATTTTTCAGGATAGTAAGGATTTCCGGTCAAAGCATGAAACTTTTCCTTTCCTAACATAGACATGGGCGAACCGATCAGCGCTGCACTTCCTAGAAGCCATATAAAAACCTCCGAATGAGCCAAGTACCAGCCAAGAGTCATTCCAAAAATAATTAAAGCATCACCATACCTGTCAAGAATAGAATCAAAATAAGCACCATACTTGGTAGCCATGTATTTAAGACGAGCAATTTCTCCATCTACACCGTCAATTACTGCAGCTGATTGAGCTAAAAGCCCTCCAACGGGCCATAGTCCCTTAATAAAAGCAGCAGCAGATAAACAAGCAACTAAAAAATTTAGAAAGCTTATCATATTAGGAGTTACCCTTGTGGAAGCAACTAAACCAGAAATAGGTATAGACAGTCTCCTATTAATTAATTTTGAAATCAGCCCATCTCTAGGAGAACGAAGGCTTTCCAGCAAACGTTTTCGAGCTTCTTCAAGATCCCATTTGTCATCAACATCAATCCACCACTCTTCTCCAATGTCAACTCCTTTAACCATACCATTTTTCGCCAAGCGCCTAATACCATCACTTAATGCATGTCTTCCTTCTAAAGCCTCATCTGAAAGTGCTTGGAAAATACCAGAAGTGCATAAAAATACACCGCAATCAACGGCGTTATAATCCTTAATGTCTTTTCCAATGTCTAGTATCCTTCCGTCTGAATCCACCAAAACCTTCGTAGCTTCTTCAATCCTGAACACCTTTTGGCACTTATAATCCACCAGAACATATACTTCCCCTGGCTTTACCTGCTCATCACTTTCCAGCAATTTTTTTACTGCTCCAGGCTGCATCACATGATCTGCCATTATAAGCAGAAAACTTGATTCTTTCTTTAGAGTCCTTTCAGCTGCTAGAACTGAGCTGCCGTTTCCTTTTGTCCATTGATCATTATCTATATATGAAACTTTAACACCATATCTGCTGCCATCCTTAATAAACCTTTTTATTTTTTCTCCCTGATATCCCGTTACAATAAAAATTTCTTCAATGCCGTTTTCCCGCAGATTAAGAATGGTTCTTTCAAGGAGAGAAAGACCTAAAAGGGGAGTTAGAGGCTTGGGGAAATAAATTTTCCCCTTGGCAGCAGATTCCTTAAGCCTCCTCCCCTCCCCTGCAGCTAGAATTAAAGCTTTCAAAGGGCACACCCCCGTTACCTTTCCCTCTTACCTGCAATAAACTCCTCTACCATAACCCGTGCTTCATCATCGGTATATTGAACTGGAGGAGACTTCATGGTATAGGCGGAAACAGAATCCAATGTTCCCCCAATTTTTCTGTCCAGGGCGAGCTTCATGCAGCGTATAGCTTCAATTATAACTCCTGCACTGTTGGGAGAATCCTCCACTGAAAGCTTCAGCTCCAGCTCCAACGGTACACCTCCAAAACCTCTTCCCTCCATACGAATATAGCAGATTTTGTTGTCCTTAAGCCATGGAACATAATCGCTTGGGCCTATATGAATATTTTCTGGATCTAAAGGAAGAGCAAGCTGCGACTGTACAGACTGCGTCTTGGATTTCTTCTTAGACGACAGGCGGCTGCGGTTCAGCATGTTAAGGAAGTCAGTATTTCCACCAAAATTCAGCTGATAAGTTCGATCAAGCTTTACCCCTCTATTTTCAAAAAGTTTTGCAAGTACTCTGTGGACAATGGTTGCTCCCACCTGACTCTTAATATCATCTCCTATGATGGGAATACCTTTGTTTTTGAATTTTTCAGCCCATTCTGGATCAGAAGCTATGAACACTGGCATTGCATTGATAAATCCAACTCCTGCTTCAAGGCAGGCTTCAGCATATTTTTTAGCCGCTTCTTCGGAACCAACGGGAACATAATTTATAAGCATGTCTGCACCGGATTCTTTCAAAACCTTAACCACATCACAAGGAGGCTCATCACCGGGTATAAAAGTAATATCTTCTGGATAATCTTTCATATGCTGGGATACACCATCACAAATATATCCCATCTGAACCGTTACCGGATACTCAGGCAGATTACCCCAGAAAATTTTAGTACAGTTGGGTTTTGCAAAGACAGCTTCCCTTAGGTTTTTACCAACTTTCCTTTTATCCACATCAAAGGCAGCAACAATTTTTATATCTCCTGGGGTATATCCACCCACATCACAGTGCATCAGCCCCACAGCTTCTTTGGGATCCACATTTTTGTAGTATTCAATTCCCTGTATCAAAGCACTGGCACAGTTACCCACACCTGCAATGGCAACCCTAATTTCTCCCACAATACATCCCTCCTTCTATTGTATTGATATGATATTATGTAAACTTAATTTTCCATAATTATACAAGCCGCCGCAGCAAACACTTCTGCTGCAGCTGGTTTAAATTTTTGCAGTTTATTTTTATAATCAATAAAAGAGGCAGTGGAAAACTTCCGGAGTGAAATACAGCAAAAACTAATGCTTAACTTAGATTATCCCACGCTTAAAATCTTAAAAATCCAACCTTAAGCATGGAAATAGGCTTCCTAGCAATGCTGTTTAATTGGAATCTTCTATCTATTGGAATGTTTAGAAAGGCGTTAAAAGAGAGTGAGAAAACAAGGTTGGAAAAAGTCTCTCAATGCATAATTTTTAAACAAATATAATCTTAAAGTCAAATTTTAAAAATAATGGTCAAATAAGGACTGGATTTCAAATCTTGTCTTTTTTTAAATTTTTTTAAAACTTAGTATTCTTTGCTAAGCCTTAAACCATTTTATTAAGCAAAATAAAAACTATAAAAAATATGCCCGAAACAGATAGCCTCGGGCCGCTTACATTTTTGATTTTGTACTTTTATATTTCTATTTCTATATTTCTACCAAAGTATATTCCAAACTACCCATTCCAATACGAGCAGCATGTTCCAGCTGGTGCATAGCATTTAATTTTCCATAAGAAACTTCAGCCAAGTTCCTTTTATTAGCTTCTGCTGTAAGATCAAGGGTGGCTTTATCAATGGCTACAGGATCAAAAGAACCCAAAATGCCAATGTCAGAAATTATTTTTTCCTGCTTTTTATCCAAACAGTCACAGTCTTTGGTCATATTAACCAGAACATTTATAAAAAAGCATTTATCTTCTTTCCCTTTTATTACTCCATATGCGTGCTCAGCCATCTCCTTTTGAACAATAACAGAATCCCGCCCAAAATTATACTCAACAGCGCCGAAGCGGCAGACAGCAAGACATTCCCCACAGCCTATACATTTTTCACTATTTATAAAAGCTGAACTGCCCCTTTCCTCAATAATATTCTCAGGACACCACTCTATACATTTGCCGCACAGCCGGCACTTACTTTCTTTTATGGTAGGCTTCATGGAAGAATGCTGGCGCATTTTCCCCATCCTGCTGGCAAGCCCCATTCCAAGGTTTTTAATACACGCTCCTAGAGCGGTAAGCATATGCCCTGTGGGATGGGAAATTATAACCATTGCGTCGGCAAGGCGGATCTCCCGGGCTATTTTTACCGTTTTGTTCAGCTCGCCGTTAATTTCCACTTCTATCTCCGTATTACCCGCTAGGCCGTCGGCCATAATAAAGGGCGCCCCCACCTGATCTATGCCAAACCCGCGCCTGTGAGCATGCATTATATGCTTAATTGCATTTTCCCGCTCTCCTTTATAAAGTGTTGAGGTTTCCGTTAAAAAAGGCAGTCCTTCATTTTCTTTAACTTTTTCTACCACTGCTCGAGCAATCTCAGGATGCATATGGGTGATATTGTTTTTTTCTCCCACATGTACCTTAATGGCAACAAAATCCCCTGGGCTTATGCACTTTTCTGCTCCAGCAGCATCAAATATTTCTTTCGTTTTCTGGGCCTGTTCATATGGAGTACTTCCATTCTTCAACCTTGCAAAATAAACCTTAGCTGCCATCATGCCCCTCCCCATTTATTAAATATTGCTTTACCGACATTTTGATACTACATTATTTAGTTAAAACTGACAAGCATTACCTTGCTTTTTTTACATTGCTTTTACCAAAAGATAAAAAAGCAGGGATTTCATCTGATTCATTTGCAGTAGAATATCCCTGCTTTAAAAGATTTTATTTATTACGCCAGCCTAAACTGTTCCACAGTTTTATTTAATTCTTGTGCAAGCTCCGCCAGTTTTTCTGCCGAGCTAGCAACTTCTTCCATAGAAGCATTTTGTTCTTCTGTAAACGAAGCAGTCTCCTCCAGCCCTGCTGTTGCCTGTTCCGTTAACTCCAGCAGACTTTCCATAGCCTGCGTGATATTTCTGCTTCCCTCTGCAATTTCCTGAGTTGCAGCTGAAATTTCCTGCACCTTTCCGCTCAGCTCATTAATATGTGAAGCAATGGCACGGAAAGCTTCCTCAACTTTAGCAATAACCTCTGTTCCAGCATTAACCCTAAGGGTGCTTTCCTCCATAGCTGCAACTGCTCTTTCTGCTTCCTGACCTATCACACCTATAAGAGCAGCAATTTCTTCTGCTGCATTGGACGATTCTTCTGCAAGCTTCCTCACTTCTTCAGCAACCACAGCAAAACCTCTACCTTGGTCTCCAGCCCTTGCAGCTTCAATGGCAGCATTTAAGGCCAAAAGATTTGTTTGGTCTGCAATATTTGTTATCATATCTACTATTTTTGCTATTTCCTTTGATTTTTGTCCCAAACCTTTTATAACATCAGAAGTCTCGTCAGTTTTCTGCTTGATGCTTATTATCTGATCATGGGCATCCTTAACAAATTTACTGCCGTCTGCAGATGCGCTATTGGTATTATGTGCAAGCTCAGCAATGGATCTTAAATTTCCTGCTGTATTCTGCATTTTTGCATCCATTTCCTGTACTGTTTCCGTTACATTCTGAGCTTTTTCAGCCTGATTCTGTGCAGCTGAAGAAAGATCCTGTATGGTTGAAGCCACCTGTTCCGTAGCACTGGTAGTCTCCTCAGCACTAGCACTCAGTTGCTGCGATGAGGCAGCCACCTGCTCTGAAGCTTCTGCCACTTCATTTATCAGCCTGCGCAGGTTTTCAAAACCTTTACCCAGAGCATTAAGCATTTCTCCCAATTCATCAGCGGAGCTGCTTGACGGAATTTCCCTAAAATCACCTTCTGCCAGTTTATTTGCAAAATAAACAGCAGTTTCAATGGGCTTGAGAATGCTCCTGCTCATCAGATAACTCAAAACTATTAGAACAATCAAACCTGCTGCAATAAAAGCAATAATCATGGTAGTTGCCTCTCGGTAATCCTCATGGGCCCTTTTTCTAGTCTCTTCAGCCTGGGCAAGAGAAGCTTCAGTAAGCCCGTCCAAGGGCCCCCTTGCATTCTCAAAGGCAATATTGATCTCTTCTTCCAGAGCTGCAGCTTGGGCTTTTGCCTCAGGGGTTCCCTTCTGCAATACACTGAGATATTCATCTATATATTTCCTGAACTCATCTCTAGCAGACTCATGTTGAGAAATTAGCTCCTTTTGTTCTTGGGTAACAGCATATTTTGCATAATCGTTTACTCTGTCCACAACCTGCTGGTAATTTTCATCAATATCACCAATAAACCCCTCCCATTCCTGTGAACCCGGGATGGTTTCAAAAATATCCTTAACCGCTACTAGAACCTGATATAAATCCCTGTCGGCATTAAGAATCAACTGTACACTGGGAAGATACATATCGGTCATTTTTGATGTGTCCTCGTTGAGTTTGGAAAGGTTGCTTATCCCTATGTAGCCAATAATCAGTGACACTATAGCGGCTACCGCTGTAATAATAACTAAACGTGTTTTTATTTTCATAAACCACACCTCTTATAACTGAAATCTAAGATGAGCTTTTTCCTTTTTTTAAACTATTAAATTTACGCTCACACCCCTTTTACATAAATTAAACCTGCTTCCTTCAACAACAGCAGGCTGCCTATGGATATAAATGGATATAAATGTGTGCAAATAAAATTGGCAGCCTGGCAGTCATAGCCCATCGGGGCTTTAGACCCAAAGCTTTGCGCCCCTGCCTTTCGACAGGTTTGCCCTTTTCGTAGGAAATTTTGGGTAATATCAGCATCTGGCATTAAATTTTCGATAAATATCATTCATTTCCTGCCTTTTTTAAATAAAATACGAATTTTTGCATTTTAAATTTAAAATAATTCGTAGGTAAAAATAATGGAGAGGTTTTCACCTCTCCAACCTCTCCAATTAACTTCTCCATTACTTTTTAAATGTTTAATACCTCATAAAGCTTTTTCACCTTTCTCTTTTGTTCTAATCCTAACAACATCATCTATTGGAGAAATAAATATTTTTCCATCTCCCTCACTATTGGTACTGCACGTCTCACTTATTATGTCGATCACCCTTTCCACATCCTCATCCTTAACAACCATCATCAGCATCAGCTTAGGAAGCATATCAACCTTATAGTTTCCTGCCCGCCATTCCAAATAAATTCCTCCTTGATTCCCCCTTCCTTTTACTTTAAAAACTGTCATCCCTATAAAGCCGCTGCTTTCCAGCTTTTCTTTAAGAGCTTCCAGCTTTTCTTCCCTTATAACAGCCTCAATTTTTTTCATAAAGCTGCACCTCCCTTATAATCCGCCGTAAGCTTCTTCACCATGGGCTGAAATGTCAAGACCAATGAGTTCTTCTTGGGGTTTGACACTCATGCCCAACATCACGTCAATTGCCTTAGCAATTACGAACGTAGCTACAAAGGAAAAAGCCCAAACCACCGCAACAGCATAAAGCTGCACCCACAGCAGACTTGGATTCCCCAAAATCAAATCGTTAATGCCTGCAGCATTAACACTTTTATCTGCAAAAATTCCTGTGGCAACAGCACCCCAAGTTCCTCCCATTCCATGGCAGGCCCATACATCTGAAGATTCATCAAGCCCGAGCCTTTCTCTCAATTTTATGCAGTAATATGATACTACGGATGCAACGGCCCCTATTATGACAGCACTTCCAACGGTAACAAATCCTGATGCAGGAGTGATGGCCACAAGACCAACAACAGCACCGGTAGCTATTCCCATGGCACTGGGTTTCCCATAAAGCCAGCTTAAGACCATCCATGCAAGGGCTGCACAGGCCGCTGCCGTATTGGTAACCAAAAATGCATTTACAGCAAGCTCATTAGCGCCCAGAGAACTTCCAGCATTAAAGCCAAACCAGCCGAACCATAACAGGACAGCTCCTAAAATGGTTACTGGAATATTATTAGGCTCCATTGTATAAGAACCAAACCCCATTCTCTTTCTAACAACTAAAGCCAGGGCAAGGGCAGACACTCCCGATGTTATATGAACAACAGTTCCCCCTGCAAAATCTAGGGCTCCAAGATCTTTCAGCCATCCTCCTTTAGCCCATACCCAGTGAGCCACAGGATCATATACAAAAGTTGCCCATAAAAGGGTGAACAGAATAAACGAACTAAATTTAATGCGTTCTACAAAAGTACCCGTTATCAATGCCGGCGTAATTATTGCAAACATCATTTGAAATAACATAAAGAGAAGATGGGGAATAGTTGATGCATAATCGGGATTTGGCTTAAAGCCTACTCCATTTAACAGCAGCCATCTCAAAGAACCTATAACTCCCCCCACATCAGGACCAAAAGCTAAGCTGTACCCAAAAAGTACCCATTGAACACTTATCAATGCTAAAGTCACAAAACTCATGGTAATTGTGGAAATCACATTTTTTCTTCTTACCATTCCACCGTAAAACAGCCCCACAGCTGGTGTCATGAGCATAACCAGAGCTGATGAAATTAAAACCCATGTAATATCAGCAGCATTCATCAAACCGCCCTCCTTTACGTATTTAAAGCAAAAAAGGCGCTTTTCAATTACCGAAAAACGCCTTTGCTTTTCTTCTTATGGTGCAGCACTGCACCTCAGCAGTGTCATTTGAACATGGCTTTAAAGCCTAACTTAAATGGACACCCCAACAAGAAAAATATAAAGATAGATCATAACTTCTTTAATAAGCCACCAAACAGCATCCCCCCTTTCCCCAAAATTAAAAAACGTCCTCATGGAGGTTTACCTCCTCTGAGGACGTCTCTGCCCATCTCCAGCCGGACTTCCCTGCCCGGATGGAAAAACATAAATGTTTTTAATTTCCTGTGATTATAAAAAGCCTTTAAATAAGCTGTCAATAAATTTTGGAAAAGAATATTGTATACATTGAGCCACAATTTTTATAGGAAAACTTTCTTTTCTGAAATTAATAAAAAGATCATTAAACTAAAATTTTTAATAACTGATTGTACAAACATTTGGGCACACCCCTATGCATATATTATTATCTAAGGAAATTGAAAATAAATATATGGAGGTGACAGGAGCTGCCTACAGGAAGGCTGAAAAAGGCTTTTCTTGGAGGAAACACCCCTTTAGGGTTTCATTCTTTTTTTGACTACAATTCTATTATCAATCCATCTAATATAAAAAGGCTTTTCATTTTTAAAGGAGGACCTGGCGTAGGAAAATCGACCTTTATGTGCAAAATTGGCGAAGAAATGCTTAATCAAGGCTTTGATGTTGAATTCTTTTTCTGCTCTTCGGATAATAATTCACTAGATGGAGTGGTTATACCTCAAATAGGAGTAGCATTAATAGACGGTACCGCACCGCACATTGTTGACCCCAGATATCCCGGTGCAGTAGACGAAATTATTCACCTTGGAGAACATTGGGATGAAGGAAAAATAGAAAAAAATAAGGATGAAATTATCAGATTAAACAATGAAATCAGCAGGCTTTTTTCCACAGCATACCGATATCTAATGCAGGCCAAAATCCTACACGATGAAATGGAAAGCTATTACAAAGACAGCGGAGCCTTAAATATAGCGGGCCTTAACCAAGCAGCGCGGGAAATTGCTGATAAAATTTTCAATGGAAAAGAAAAGAAAAATATCCCTTGGGTACGCCATCTATTTGCCAGTGCCATTACTCCGAATGGAGCCGTTAATCATTTGGAGAATATTTTTGCATATTTTAAAAAAAGAATAATCTTAAGCGGACCAGCAGGAACAGGAAAATCAACTATCATTAAAAAAATCTATTGGGAAGCTGTAAATAGAGGATATGATATTGAAGCCTACCACTGCAGCCTAAAACCCAATGAATTGGAACATCTCGCCATTGAGGCCTTAAGTACTGGAATAATCACCAGTGAATTCCCCCATATCTTTAAGCCTTTTCCAGAAAAAGATGTTATAATAAACATGCTGGAATATGTAGATGAAAGCTGTCTTAAGCCCTATACAGCAGACCTAGAGGAAGCAAGACGGCGTTATCAAGAAGCATTTACAAGAGCTGTTGATTGTATCAATAAAGCCAAGATGCTTCATGATGAATTAGAAAAGCTGTATATACCAAATATGAACTTTTCAGCTGTTGATAGTTTGCGCAAAGAAATTCTAAAAAAAATTCAAAATTATAAAAAATAAATTATCCCTACAGCTTCTGCTGTAGGGATAATTTTTATATTGTGTAAGGATAATTTATATAAATGAATGGGAATGCCCGCTTACTTTATTGGGAAGATGCTTGAGTACCGTCTGTAATAACCTCTTTTTCGCGTTTTTTCTTTAAAATAATAACCTATAATTATTGCCAATGCTGCTCCCGCCAAAGGCACTGTACTGTGCAGAAAATGGTAGTTGTGAACCAGGTCCGCAGCAACCTTATCCCCAACAATCATCTCTCCAGCAACATAACCTAGTATACCTGCACCGATATAAATTATTATGGGGAACCGAGCCATCAATCTCATTATTAGCGTACTTCCAAATACTACAATAGGAATACTGATCCCCAAACCAATAAGAAGGAGGGTAAAATTACCCCTTGCTACTGCAGCAATTCCCAAAACGTTATCCAAACTCATTATCACATCGGCAAAAAGAATGGTTTTTATGGCCGAAATTAAATTGTCGCTTGCCTCAACGTGTTCTTCTTTTTCTCCTAAAAGGAGCTTTACGGCAATAATAAACAGCAGTATACCACCTATAAGCTGCAAGTATGGAAGTTGCAAGAGCCAAGCTGCGACAAAGGTAAGTACAACGCGGAAAACCACAGCACCCACTGTTCCCCAAATTATACCCAACCTCTGAGCCCTTGGCGGCAGGTTGCGGCATGCCATGGCAATAACCACAGCATTATCACCGCTCAATACAATATTGATCATCAAGATCTGAGATAAAGCGAGCCAAAAATCATTTCCCAATACTTTCTCACTCCTTTTTTAAATTTTTAACAAGATTAAGCCTAAAACCTTAATACGCCCTTCTAAATGTTTTTCTCATTACCCCCTTTCTTTTTCCCAAAATAAAAGACCTTTGGTGCATGACAAACAACACCAAAGGTCTCACCGACACCCTGGAGGATGCCCGACAAGCCAAGCCTACGCTGTAGTGTTGACCTGCCGACAAGCTACTCCCCTTCGGTTTAAAACACCAACTATTTTATTTTGAATATTACCTGTTTCTATCGTATTCCTATCGCAGCTTGTATTATTAAAAAAATAACTTCTACTGTCAATCCCCTTTTTCTTTTAAAAGATATTAAAAAACTTCATTTTTTTTATCTATATACTTAAATCGCTCTTATTTATATTCAATAATATAAATTTCGCAAATTAAAAACAAAAAATTCAAAAAAGGAAAATGGTATACCAATATCGAATAAAGTGGATTATTTAGCAAACAGAAAGCAGCATGGTGTGAAAGGGGATAACAGCCAATGAGCAGAAGCGACACTGCAGCTGTTAAAGCATCCCAAAAAAAATTTGAGTTCAGCTGGCGGGAATATTTTGCAAAGATAAAAAGTAAACCAAGGGAGCATCCCCTGCCCGGTATTAACGGCTTTGATTTATTCATTTCATGGTTAGGAGCTTTTTTAGGAATCAGCACTGTGGCTTATTTAACCCTTACATATGACGTCCCCCTGATGGTTGCATCTTTCGGTGCCTCAGCAGTACTTATATATGGTGTTCCAGATGTGCCCCTGGCTCAGCCCAGGAATGTTTTTTTCGGACATGTAATTTCCGCTACAATAGGGGTAATAATTTATTACCTTTTCGGATTAACATGGTGGTCTACCGCTCTGGGATGCTCCTTAAGCATTGCCGCTATGCTGGTAACAAAAACTACCCATCCGCCAGCTGGAGCTACAGGAATGGTTGCTGTATGGACACAGCAATCTCCCCAGTTTATAATTACCCCAGTAGCCGTTGGGGCACTTATTTTAATTTTCATTGGTCTTATCACTAATAATTTATCCCCACGAAGAAGCTATCCAAAATACTGGTTTTAAAATCATATAAAAAGAAGGCACAGGGAAAATACCTGTGCCCTAAATTAAGCTGAGCAGGAGGCAGGCTAAAAATTTTTAAATAACTTTATTCGTCCTTTTCCCCTTTAAGGTCCTTAATACGTCTTTTAACATTCTCAAGACACTCTTCAAAGTATTCCGCCTGTTCCTTCAGAAGCTCCAGCTGTTTCTCCTTAGAAATCTCAAAGGCAGAGGGGTTAACAAATCCTCCCCATGCCGGCAGCCCTAAGGACGCTCTCTGCCAGCCGGGAAGTCCCGTTGCATAATACCAGTTGCGGTAACCCCTTCCTCCTCTTCCCCAAAAATGCCTTCCAGGTAGAGGATTTGCAAATCCCGGAACAGGGTATCCAGCACAATAACCAGCTCCTCTACCGGTCATTGGACCAAACCCAAGAGGACCAGTGCCATCTCCACGGGGCATATAATTTTCACCTCCCAATATTAGTTTTAAACATATGTTCATTATTTATGATACAAAACCTTTTGAACATATGTCAATAACAAAATTAAAATTTTTTGAAAATTCCTTTTAAAAAATAAAGCCGAGGAAATTTTCCCGGCTCAAACTGTCGATAAACCCTCTTAAGTATATTTTAGTAGGTCTCTGCTGCGGTTTGCGAAACGACTTAATGAGCACTGGCTAACAGCTCTTGGCGAAGCGTAAGGTGAAACCGGGAGGTGCGAATAGGATGTGAGCACCAGCCCTATACTTTCATAGGATGTCGAATTTGGGGCAGTCCGGTTTTGTCTTTAAGCTTTGCCTAGAGATGTCCAGTGCGAGTTCAGGAGTAAGAAAACTGCAGCAGAGACCTTTTGTCAACAAGCTGGCCGAGGAAATTTTCCCCGGCTTTTCCCCGGCTTATTTAATTTATGTCAATTCCACTTCTTTATACTTTTTAGTGAGCTCAATAACAGCTTTTTCCGTTGGTATGCGCTCTCCGCTTGAGCCTGCAACATAACCCACAGCATCTGTATTTCTTACTGAATATTCGGCAGACTCAACATCCTTAATGGGCCCCCCATGGGTAACAACCAATACATTGGGATTGACTCTTTTGGCCGCATCACATACAGCCTGTATTTCTTCTACAGCTTTTTCTAGGCTCACCGTTTCTCCAGCACCCGTAAGCCCCCCTGTGGTTACTCCAATCATAGCACCGATAACATCAGCACCAGCCTCGGCCATAACCTCTGCCTCTTCAGCATTAAATGCCCATGCTAAAGTAAATATACCTATTCTGCTGGCTCTTCTAATAAGTTCCACCTCTCTAGAAAAGCCTATGCCTGCTTTTTCCAGTTGTGCAGCAAATTCACTTCCATACATTCCCACAAAGGGCTCATTGGTTACCCCCGAATAGCCAAGTTCCAGCACTAAATCAATCATTTTATCAAGATCAAGGGTTGGGTCATGGGCACCTATACCTGCTACACAGGGTGTATTTTTTACCACCGGCAGAATCTCTTTAGACATTTCCAGCATCAGCTCATTGCAGTTGGAATAGGGTAGCCATGCCATTAAGGAAGGTTTGCCCATCATTCGATACTTTGCGGTGGAATAAACGCAGATTATATCTGCCCCTCCTAATTCAGCACATTTAGCTGTCAGCCCTATTCCCGCCCCAAATACTAAAATCATACGGTTATTGTTGACCTGCTCTAAAAGCCGATCAATAACTTCATTTCGAGTAAATCTTTTAGCCACTATTCTCCCCCTTTTAAACTTTTTACAGCTCTTCCAGATGGACAATATATGAAAGATCGTGGTGGCTTCCTTTTTTCCATCTGCCCGTAAGCATTTCTTCTAAAAGCTCTGACATCAAATCTGCAAATTCAGGTTCGTTGAGGTGCTTATCAACAATTAGAATATCTACATTGGATTTCTCCAAATCCACCTTATCGAGCAGAGTCCTAGCAAATTTCCTGCTCCTTAATGACCGCTCTGGTTTTTCAGGGTCAGAAACCCAAACAGGACCTGGGTCCGGCCCAGCCCATCCCAAATCTTTGTTGGGCTCTGACAAATCACATGCTCCCCAACCCCTCATGGGAATACAGAAAGCTGTTGGCCCCTTGGCTCTGTTGATCTTTTCGGCAATATGTTCAGCAATGAGACTTGCCTCATCAGGAGAGACCCCTACACAGGTAACTGTAGGATTATGAATGTAAAGGCCTTTTCCAGGTAAATGGGTTTTGCTGAGATGTTCTTCCGGCACCGTATCCTTGGGTCCAAAATTTATCAGGTCCAATCCTCCTGGTGCAATTACTTGGGGTATCCCTATATCACCAGCTGCAGTAAGCCTATCAGGTCCCGCACTTAAAACACCACCCAGCAGGTAATCGCCGATCTCATGGGTGGTAATATCCAAAACCCCTGAGATCAGGCCATCCCCTATTAATTCTTCCATGGACCTTCCGCCGCTTCCCACAGCATGGTTGATTATTACGTCATAACCCCTGCTCTCAAAATATTTTGAGGCACGCAAAACGCATGGAGTTGTAACTCCAAACATCATGCACCCAATGAGGGGTTTTTCTGCAATATCATCAAGATCTGGAGAATTAGCCATACCTACTACGCATGCAGCTGCGTTATTAAGTATTCTCCTGGTAACTTTGTTAAGGCCGGCCTCTGCTATGGGATACATCATGCATATATCCTTTGTACCCACATAGGGGCTTATATCACCAGCGGCCATAGTTGTCAGCATTAACTTAGGAAAACCTACAGGCAGCGCCCTCATGACGCTTGTAGCAATGCTTGCCCCCATAGAACCCCCATAGGCAACAATTCCATCAATTTCATTTTTTTCGTACAGCTCAAGGACAAGCCTTTTAGCCCCTTCAATAACAATATCTGCTGCTTTTCCCCGATCCAGCGAAAAGACTTCTTCGGTGGTTTTACCAACTTTACTTAAAACATCGCTGATGCTGATATCAGCCCAACCCACTTCTTTTCCTACACTGATTTCTAAAATGATGGGATCCCCGCCTGATTTTTTAACCCTATCAGCTAAAAAATTTAATTTCTTCTCCCTTTGTATCGAGGATTCCCATTACCACAATTTTGGGGTTTTTTTTCATCCTCAATCTCCCCTTCTGGTTTTATACCGTAACAACCCCCTATCCACCACAGCACCCGCTCAAAGGCAAAAAACTTTTTTTTGGGGGTATTTGGAAAAACCATAAAGCATTCCTGAACCCAAACATTACTTGAGGGGAACATTCTTAAATCTTTCTACTGCTTCCTGGATTGGCTTTTCCACAGGAATACGTTCTATGCTGGAAGCTCCCAGGAAGCCCACCGCTTCAGTGTTTTTATAAATATATTCGGTATCTTCAGGATAGGAAATGGGACCACCGTGTGCAAAAATCATTATGTCCTTATGATACTTGCGGGCTTCAGCAGTCATCTTACAAATAAGCTCAGCACATTCCTCCAGTGAAATTCCTTCTGCTTCTTTAGAACCTATAGCTCCACCTCTGGTTAAACCCATGTGGCAGATAAGTACATCCAGCTTAGCTTCTCCCACCATAGCTGCTTCCTCAGGATTAAATGCATAGCCCAATGTGAAAAAGCCCAATTCTGCAGCCAGCTTTAAGGCTTCAATCTCTTTACCATATCCCATACCTGTATCTTCCAACTCCTTGCGGAATCTCCCATCAATTAACCCTACTGTGGGAAAATTCATCACACCAGAAAAACCCAGCTCTTTCAAACATTTAAGATACGGCTTCATTTCCCTGGTAGGATCCGTTCCACATATACCTGCAATCATAGGAGCTCCCTTTATTTGTGGAAATACACGGCTTGCCAAATCAATAACAATTTGATTGGCATCTCCATAGGGCATAAGACCTGCAAGGGAACCATTTCCATCCATGCGGAACAGCCCTGAATTATAAACACCAATCAGGTCTGCTCCTCCCCGCTCAGCAAACTTTCCCGAAATTCCTGTACCAGCACCAGCAATAATTACAGGCTTACCCTCCGCAATTGTAGCTTCAAGACGAGCTTTTACCTCTTCTCTCGTATACTGTTTAGCCATACTTACATACCTCTAAAATCTGGATGTCCCAAAATGGGTACATTAATGTCGGGATCTTCAGCAAGCATTACAACCGCATCTAAACCCACGGTTAAATAATTGATCATAAGGCAGTTGGCACCAGCTTCCAAGCATCTGTATGCATTTTCTTTAATTTTATCTACTCTATCAGTTATATTCACAGCATAGAGAGTTTTTTCACTTTTTTCATCATCTGCTCTCTTTAGGGCTTCCATTACTTTTTTAACCCTTACTTCAAGGGGAGAGTAAGCTGCATCAGCTATCAATTCGTCATCCTTAATTATGTCTGTACCCCCTACTGCAGCTTCATAAGCAAGCTGAGCAGTAGCTTCTGGAGTTAAACCAGCACAAGGCTTAATCATGTTGTTAACCAGGGGCCTTTCGGGTATACCCAGGATTTCCCTCACTCCTTCAACACCAAATTTAGGTCCTTTAAAGGTACTCAGCCAGCTTTCCGGCATTTCCAGATCAAGGAGTTTAAGTTTTCCCCCGCTGGATATGTTTCCGATTACAGAAGTTAAAAGCATAGCAAACTGAACTGTAAAGTTTTCCGTTGGGAAAGCTATTCTAACCACAAAATGTCTTTCTTTTACGTCTTCGGGGATTTCCCATGAAAAATTAGGGATCTCATAAATACCCACAATTTTTGCTATATGCTTTTTCCTAAGCTCAGGAGTCTCTGCGGGGACAGGAAGCCAGGTTCCCGTACTCTGTTCAACAGCTATAGCCGCTGAATATCTTAAAGCATCAATATTCCTTTTTCCTGCAACATAATAAGTAGCAATTATGTACTTTTCCTTGTCTAGGTTGTCAGGGAGATCATAAAGCAGCGGATCCAGCATTAATAATTCCTCCTTTATATTTGTTTGATTAAATTTATAGTAAATACAAAATTTTAATAACAATTAGCCCAAAAGGACAAAAATTCAAATACATTTATAGGTTTTTTCCATCAATGTCTTGTTTTCTTATATTTGTTTTTCTGTTAAATTAGGTTTCTCAATCCTTATTTTCCCCCTTCTTCAAAATTTATGTGTATTAATATATAACCTAAAAAAAAAAAAAGAAACCGGAGAAATAAGCCGGTTTCCTTCAAATAAAGCTTAAAATTCTATGGAAAAGCCTACGTCGCTCTGGTAATATTTACCCCTAAAATATTCTGCAAAGAAAGCACAGGAATGAAAGCCGGTGCAGTGGGAAAAGGCTATAATACTAACATCCCGCTTCTCTATTTCTTTTAAAGTATTTTCAAGCTGATTTCTATCTGCCTCAAGGAGATGGGTTCCCCCAAGAAGAGCATAAAACCTTTTTTCCCCTGTAATTTTTTCCACATGATTCATAGTATTAATTACACCCGCATGGGCACAGCCAAAAATAATTACAATTCCTTGGCTGGTTTCCACCACCAGGGCTTGATCGTCTTCGAAGGGATCTTCAACAAGTTCCCCATTCTTTACAATAAAATGGGACTTGGTTGACGTTTCCTTAAACAGCCTTTCAATAGGACCTGTAAGCATTATTCCCGTAATAATTTCTGTGGGACCATTATTAAATTTAAAAACAGCTCCCTCTTTTTCAAGTTCAGCCTGGGTAAAGGGAATACCCGTATCCGCAGGTCTGCCGTCTTTTCCCAATTTCTGCCTTGGATTGAATATCCCCCTGTGAGCATAAATGGTCATACCGTCTTTACCCCTCATTTTTAAAACTTTCATCAGTCCCCCAGTATGGTCATTGTGTCCGTGGCTTACAGCAGCAGCATCTAAATCTGAAAGGTCAAGCCCCATTGCTTTAATATTGTGCTCCAAAGCCATACCCTGTCCTGTATCAAAAAGAACTGCACCATACTTATTTTCCACTAATATGGAAAGTCCGTGTTCCCCCAGAAGTCCCCCTGTAAAACAGCAGTCATCCACCAAAGTGGTAATTTTAACTCCGGGCACTTTTATCCCCCCTTTTAAAACACATTACGCCCTATAACGCCCTATAAATCATGTTCCCCCAAATACTCCAGAAGTTTTTTTGCAGCACGCTTATTCATACCTTCTACCTGTGCCAGTTCTTCAACAGAAGCTTTTCTAATTCCTTCCAAGGATCCAAATTTTCTCAGAAGAGCTTTTTTGCGTTTGGGTCCGATACCTGGAACTTCATCCAATAAAGATCTGCTCATCTGTTTGCCCCTTAAGCGGCGGTGATAAGTTACGGCAAACCTGTGAGCCTCGTCTCTAATCCTCTGGAGCAGAAATAATGCCTGGGAATTTCGAGGCAGAATATAAGGATCTTTTCTCCCCTCTTTAAAAAGCTCCTCTCTTTTTTTTGCCAGCGCAAAGGTGGGGATATCTTCGACCCCAAAGCTGCGCATAACCTCCCGCGCAGCTTTAAGCTGCCCCTTGCCCCCGTCTATAAGTATCAGATCGGGAAGAGTGGAAAAACCCATATCCCCTTCCCCTGCATTTTCAGTGCCGTTTTTTTCTGCACTTTCAGCTCTCTTAAACCTTCTGTAAATCAGCTCCCGCATGGATTGGTAATCATCAGGACCTGATGTGGAATTGATCTTAAACCTTCGATAATGCCTTTTTTGGGGCACGCCGTTTTCAAATACAACCATGACTCCCACGTTGTTGGTACCGGAAATATTTGACACATCGTACCCTTCTATTCTTAAGGGAAGCTGATTTAGATCAAGATATTCTTTAAGCTGGAGCAGAGCTTCTTCTGTTTCAGCAATCCTTTTGCTCTGCTCCCTTTCATGCTCCTTCAATTCCATAAGGGCATTTCGGGCAACCATTTCCACAAGGTCCTTCTTAGGACCCCTAAAGGGAACTTTGAGGGTTACCTTTTTACCACTTTTTTCACTCAACCACTTTTCGATAACTTCTTTATCCTCGGTATTATGGGACAAAAGAACAGTATGGGAAATTTCCGCCGCCCTGCTGTAATACTGTTTAAGGAACACAGACATTATTTCTTCTTCAGACATACCCTCAGTACCATCGAGGAAAAAATGTTCCCGGCCCATAAGTTTTCCTTCCCGCACAAAAAACACCTGCACACAGGTTTCATCTTTACCCTTTGCCATGGCTATGACGTCCTGATCCTCTCCGCCCGGATATACTATTTTCTGTTTTTCTAAAACCGCTTTGATTGAGCGGATCTGATCCCTTATTTCCGCAGCTTTCTCAAACTCCAAATTTTCCGAAGCCTTAAGCATTTTTTCCTCAAGGCGGCTGATGAGGCTTTCCTGCTTTCCTTCGAGAAAAAGAATCAGTTCATTGATCATCTCCCTATACTTTTCCCCATCCACTCTGCCGCTGCACGGCGCCAGACATCTTTTAATATGGGCATTGAGGCACGGTCTTTCTCTTTTTTTATAGGATGCCCCTCTGCAGGTCCGAATGGGAAAGAGGCGCCTTAAAAGCCGCAGCGTCTCATGAAGAGCTCCAGCGCTGGTATAAGGACCAAAGTAGCGGGAACCATCCTGCACCACATTTCGAGTAATCTCTATTCCCGGCCATTCTTCATTGAGGGTAATTTTCAGATAGGGGTAGGATTTGTCGTCCCGGAACATAACATTGTACTTGGGACGGTACTTCTTGATTAGGTTGAATTCCAGAATCAGCGCTTCCACTTCATTGTCTGTAACAATATATTCTAAGTCTTCCACAGACTTTACCATGGAAAGGACTTTGGGGCTGTGGTTTTGGGAAGAACGAAAATAGGATCTAACCCGGTTCTTTAAAGATGCAGCTTTGCCCACATAGATGACCTCTCCGTCGGAATCGTAAAACAAATACACTCCCGGCTTATCCGGCACCAGCTGCAGTTTTTCCTCCAGACTCACTGACATCGGCATCACGCTCCAAAACACGGCGCAGAAAACGCCCTGTGTAGGATTCTTCAACTTCTGCTACCTCTTCTGGGGTCCCCACAGCAACAACATAACCCCCTTCATCCCCTCCCTCAGGCCCCAAATCAATAATATAATCAGCTGTTTTTATAACATCCAGGTTGTGTTCAATAACCACCACTGTATTACCGTTATCTACAAGGCGGTCCAAAACCTTCAGGAGTTTTCGGATGTCATCGCTGTGAAGACCCGTTGTGGGCTCATCCAATATATATATGGTCCTTCCGCTGCCGCGCCTGCTCAGCTCAGCAGCCAGCTTCACCCTTTGGGCTTCTCCGCCTGATAGCTGAGTCGCAGGCTGTCCAAGCCTAATATAACCGAGCCCCACATCCTGCATGGTTTTCAGTTTATTATATATGCGGGGAACATTTTTAAAAAACTCCACTGCTTCATCAACGGTCATTTCTAAAATATCAGCTATATTTTTACCTTTGTACCTTATTTCCAGAGTCTCCCTATTGTATCTTTTACCCTTACATTCTTCACAGGGAACATAAACATCAGGAAAAAAATGCATCTCAATTTTTATTACCCCATCTCCACGGCAGACTTCACAGCGTCCTCCCTTAACATTAAAGCTGAACCTTCCAGGTTTATACCCTCTCATTTTAGCTTCCGGTGTCATAGAAAAAAGCTCCCTTATATAATCAAATACACCGGTATAAGTGGCAGGGTTTGACCTTGGAGTTCTGCCGATGGGGGACTGATCAATATCCACAACTTTATCTAAATGCTCCATACCATACACCGCATCATGTTCCCCAGGTTTCACCTTAGCACCATAAATTTCTGACGCAAGTTTTTTATAAAGTATTTCATATATGAGGGTGCTTTTGCCGGATCCCGAAACCCCTGTAACACAGGTAAACACTCCCAGCGGAATTTCCACATCAATATTCTTGAGATTGTGTTCCCGGGCACCCTTTATAATAATTTTTTTTCCATTTCCCCTGCGCCTTACAGAAGGAACTGGTATTTTCTTTTTTCCAGAAAGGTATTGACCAGTAATGGATTCAGGACTATTCATTATATCTTCGACAGTACCTTGGGCAACCACCCTTCCTCCATTGGCTCCGGCACCAGGACCTATATCAATTATGTGATCCGCAGCCAGCATGGTCTCCATATCGTGCTCCACCACAATCAAAGTATTTCCAAGATCCCTGAGATCCTTTAATGTATCAATGAGTTTAGAGTTGTCCCGGGGATGAAGCCCAATACTGGGTTCATCTAAAATATACAAAACGCCCACCAGGCCCGAACCAATCTGAGTGGCCAGTCTTATCCTCTGGCTTTCTCCACCAGAGAGGGTTGATGCAGGACGATTAAGGGCAAGATAACCCAGCCCAACTCTAATAAGAAAATCAAGGCGCTGACGGATTTCCTTCAAAATCTGCCCTGCAATTTTTCTTTCCCTTTCGCTTAAGTCCAGCTCGTCAAAAAATTTTCTTGCCTCCAATACTGGCATAAGGGTCACTTCGTATATATTTTTTCCTCCCACTAAAACAGAAAGGCTCTCTTTTTTCAGCCTGGTGCCCCTGCATAGGCTGCAGAGCTTAGTGCTCATATATTTTTCTATTTCGCTTTTTACATATTCAGATGTGGTTTCCCGGTATTTCCTTTCCAAATTGGGAATAACCCCTTCAAAATTTCGATAATAATAACCTTTAAAACCAATTACAGGTAATTTATCATTGGTTCCATAGAGAATGAGTTTTTGATGCTGGGGATCCAGATCCCCAAAAGGCACATCCAGGCTAAATCCGTATATTTCCGAAAGATCTCTAAGTAGATTAAGGTAACAGGTGTTGTTTCCCTTACTCCAGGGAACTATGGCTCCCTGGTTTATGGATTTACTTTTATCGGGAACAACATAATCGGGATCAATTTCAGTTTTGCTCCCCAGGCCGCTGCATTCTGGGCAGGCACCATAAGGGCTGTTAAAGGAAAAAGTACGGGGAGTAATTTCTTCAATGCTTAATCCGCAATCAACGCACGCAAAGTTTTCGCTAAAAACCAGGTCTCCCCTGCCGCTTACTGCAGCAACCATTATTCCCTGGCCCATTTTTAAAGCGGTTTCTATGGAATCCGCAAGGCGTCCGGAGATCCCGTCTTTAATAATCAGCCTGTCTACTACCACTTCAATGGTATGTTTTTTATTTTTATCAATTTTAATATCCTCATCAAGATAATAAATTTCTCCATCAATCCTTACCCTTACAAACCCTTCCTTTTTTAGATGGGATAGTATATTCTGATGCTCCCCTTTTCTTCTCCTAACCACAGGGGCCATAATCTGGATCTTAGTTCCCTCAGGAAGATTCAAGAGCTGGTCCACCATTTGGGTAACAGTTTGTTTGGCAATGGGCTTATAACATTTAGGACAGTGGGGCTTTCCTATTCGCGCAAATAAAAGGCGCAGATAGTCGTAAATTTCCGTAATGGTACCCACTGTGGAGCGGGGATTACGGTTGCTGTTCTTTTGATCTATAGAAATGGCTGGGCTTAAGCCCTCAATATAATCCACATCAGGCTTATCCATCTGTCCAAGAAACTGCCTGGCATATGCAGAAAGGGACTCTACATAACGGCGCTGGCCTTCAGCATATATAGTATCAAAGGCAAGGGTTGACTTACCTGAACCACTGAGCCCCGTAATAACCACAAGCTTATCCCTTGGGATTACCACATCAATGTTTTTTAAGTTGTGTTCCCGTGCTCCTTTTATAACTATGTTTTTTTCAGCCATTTAAAATCAGCTTACCTCCTTGCGCAGTTCAATAATCATATCCCTTATCTCCGCTGCCTTCTCAAATTCCAGTTTTCTTGCTGCATCTTTCATTTCATCTTCCAATTCCTTAATCAGTTTTTCAACCTCTTTCTTCGACATTCTCTTTACCTTTTCTTTGGTAACATAAGTAGGAGCATCTTCTGCAGCATAAGTTGCTTCAATCACATCCCTAACCGCTTTTCGTATTGTCGCAGGAGTAATATTGTGTTTTTTATTATATTCCATCTGCTTTCTACGGCGGCGGTTTGTTTCATCTATGGCTCTTTTCATGGCTTCAGTTATTCTATCTGCATACATTATAACCATTCCCTCAACGTTTCTAGCAGCTCTTCCCATAGTTTGAATAAGAGATCTTTCTGACCTAAGGAAACCTTCCTTATCGGCATCCAATATGGCTACCAAACTTACCTCAGGTAGATCAAGCCCCTCTCTTAAAAGGTTAATTCCCACCAGAACATCAAATTTCCCCAAGCGCAGATCCCTCACGATTTCCATACGTTCAATGGTATCAATATCAGAATGCATATACCGAACCCTAACACCCATCTCCCGTAAGTAATCCGTGAGATCCTCTGCCATCCTTTTGGTAAGGGTTGTAACAAGCACCCTTTGATTCTTTTTCTCCCTTATTCTTATTTCTTTCAAAAGGTCGTCCATCTGCCCTTCAACGGGTCGAACTTCAACTTTCGGATCTAATAAACCAGTGGGACGCACAACCTGTTCCACAATAACTGAACTCTTCTTAAGCTCATAATCCCCTGGAGTAGCAGATACATATACCACCTGATTTACTTTTTTCTCAAATTCTTCAAATTTAAGGGGCCTATTGTCAAGAGCTGAAGGAAGGCGAAAACCGTACTCCACTAGGGTCTCCTTGCGGGATCTATCCCCCTCATACATACCCCCCAGCTGGGGTACTGTTACATGGGATTCATCAATAAACACTACAAAATCCTTTGGAAAATAGTCAAGGAGAGTATAGGGAGGCTGACCGGGCTTTCTTCCATCAAGATGGCGCGAATAATTTTCTATCCCCTGGCAGAAGCCCACTTCTCTCATCATTTCCATATCGTATCTGGTCCTCTGCTCCAGACGCTGAGCTTCCAAAAGCTTCCCCTGCTCCCTTAATTCTTTAAGCCTTTCTTCCAGCTCCTTTTCAATACTTTCTAAAGCCCGCTTCATTTTTTCTTCCTCTGCTACATAATGGCTTGCAGGGACAATGGAAACGTGCTTTCTCCTACCCAAAACTTCCCCTGTTAGGGTGTCAATTTCCAGAATCCGCTCCACCTCATCGCCGAACAGCTCAATCCTTACAGCCTTCTCTGTATAAGATGCTGGATAAATTTCAATAATGTCTCCCCTTACCCTGAAGGTGCCCCGCTTGAAATCCACATCATTTCTTGCATACTGGATGTCCACAAGCCTTTTTAGGATGTAATCCCTGCCGTATTCCCTGCCTTCCCTTAGGGACAACACCATTTGAGAATAATCCTGTGGAGAACCAAGCCCGTAGATGCAGGACACACTGGCTACTATAATAACATCCCTTCTCTCCAGAAGAGAAGCCGTAGCAGAATGCCTAAGCTTATCGATCTCATCATTGATGGAAGAATCTTTTTCAATATAAGTATCCGTCTGAGGAATGTATGCTTCCGGCTGATAATAATCGTAATAGCTTACAAAATACTCCACCGCATTATTGGGGAAAAACTCTTTAAATTCACTGCACAGCTGTGCAGCTAAAGTTTTATTGGGAGCAATTACCAATGCAGGGCGGTTTATCCTTTCTATAATATTAGCCATGGTAAAGGTTTTACCAGAACCAGTAACCCCAAGCAGAGTTTGATGTTTATTGCCGGAATTCAAGCTTTCAACAAGCTTTTCTATTGCCTGGGGCTGATCTCCTGTGGGCTTAAAATCAGCATGAAGAACAAATCTATCCACTTCCAAAATCACCTTCTTTAACTACTCTACAGCCACAAGATAATAATACAAAGGCTGACCGCCGTATAGTACTTCCACTTCTTTGTCAGGATACTCTTTTTCTATTAAGTCTTTTATTTTAGCTACATTTTCTTCTCCAACCATTTCTCCGCAAAACACTGTGATGATTTCATCTTTTTTATCCACCATTTTCCTTAGTACTTCTTTAAGCACATCATTGGGCTCTTTGCCACTGGCAGCTATCTGCCCTCCAATAAGTCCTATAATATCATTTTTGCAGATTTTCTTACCCAAAAGAAAGGTATCCCTTACAGCATAAGTCACTCCGCCTGATTTTACCTCTTTATACTGAGCTTTCATAACCTCAAGATTTTTTTCCAAAGATTCTGTACTCTTATAAGCAGCAGCTGCGGTAATTCCTTGGGGAATATCTTCAGTGGGCAGCACCACAGCCCTCTTGTTCACCAGCTGAACTGCCTGCTCTGCTGCAAGCCTTATGTTTTTGTCATTGGGAAGAATAATAATATCTCCTTCAAGATTCCTCATAGCTTCCACAAAATCTCTCACCTGGGGATTCATTGTAGGTCCTCCGTTGATAACCACACATCCTAAACTGTTAAAAATTTCTTCCAAGCCCGCTCCGTTGCAAACAGCAATCACATTGGTTCTAACACCTTCATTATGCAGTTCCTGTTCCTTTTCAAAGCCATTTTCCTCTTCCAGCAAATCCTTTTCATTAAACCCAAAGGCATTTCGATGCTGATCCACCATGTTGTCAATTTTTATTTTATGTAAAGAGCCCCTTTTCAAACAGATCTCCAGAACCTCTCCTGGATGATTTGTATGAATGTGTACCTTCACTAAATTGGGATCACCCACAACTATAAGGGAATCCCCCAAAGCTTCCAGTTCTTTTTTTATTTTTGCAATGTGAATTCCCGTTCCTTTTATAAAGAACTCCGTACAGTAATTAAAGGTAAGATAATCAGGAGAGAAAATCTGCCCTCCATCATCTTTTATCGAACCTTTATTTATTTCTTCATAATTTTGAGTATCGATTTCTCCTTTTAAAGCTTTAAGGCAGCCTTCCATTATAACCAAAAATCCATAGCCCCCAGCATCCACAACCCCAGCTTCTCTTAAAGCAGGAAGCTGCATAGTTGTTCTTTCTAGAGCCTTTTTTCCGCTTTCTACAACAACCTCCAAAAGTGCCGTTAGAGGAAGCCCTTCTCTTGATGCCTTTCGAGCCCCCCGGGCCATTTCTCTAGCAACTGTTAAAATTGTACCTTCGACAGGTCTGCTCACAGCTCGGTAGGCCATTACCACACCATACTGAAAAGCTTTTGCCAGTTCCAAAAGACCCGCTTTTTCTTTTCCTGAAAGGCCCCGGGCAACACCCCTTAAAAACTGAGATAAAATTACGCCTGAATTTCCCCTCGCACCCATTAGAGCATTTGCAGCCGCCAGATCTGTCATTCTCCCAATCCCAGTATCCCTGCTGTGGTCCATTCCTTTAACAGCGGCACCTAAAGTTAAGCTCATATTGGTCCCCGTATCGCCATCGGGTACTGGAAAAACATTTAATTTATTTATCTCTTCTGCTTTTTCTGCAAGATTAATGTATCCTCCCACAAGCATTTTTCTAAACAGCATACCGTCAATAATTTTTTCCGAAATTCCTTTATCTGCTGGCTCTATCCCCACAACTTCTTCCTCCCCATCCCTGCAAACTTTATATTAATTTTCAGGAATTTCAAAAATTACTCCTGTTACCCCAGGTCCGCCATGGGTACCGATCACTGGACCAGCTTCATACAGTTCCACTTCACAGGAAACTTTTTCTTCTACAATGGATTTGAATTCAGATATATAATCTTCCCCCTCAAAGTGTGCCACCACTGTTCGCACAGCATTTTCAGGAATCTCTTCTGCAATGCGCTTAAAAGCTTTTCTTCTCGTTCTAACCTTATCAAAAACATCAATTATACCTTCTTCATTTATATGGAGAATGGGCTTAATGTTAAGCAGGGTTCCCAGAAGTACCTGGGCTTTTCCGATTCTCCCGCCCCTTCTCAAATATTCAAGGTTGTCTGGTATAAGATACAGCTTTATAAACCTTCTTTTGTTCTCTAAAAAAGAAACTATTTCATTCCTAGATACCCCTTCAAAAGAAGCACGGGCAGCGTATTCCACAAGTATTTTTTGAGCAGCAGCAGTGGTCTTGGAATCGACTACGCTTATTTTATCTTTCCCCACAACCTGGGCAGCATTTAAAGCACTTTGATAAGTGCCGCTTAAACCTGAAGAAATGGTAATTACAACAATTTCGTGCCCTCTTTCCACCAAAGGTGCAAAAACTTCAACAAATTTACCAGGCGACGGTTGAGAAGTTCCTGGTATTTTATTCAACTTTTCCAGTTCCTTTAGCTTTTTCATAAAAAGATCATTATTTTCAACCCTATCTTCCATTACCATATCTGGAAAATGTACAGTTAAGGGAACCACATGTACAAAGGGATAATCCTTAAGCCACTGCTGGTCTACATATGCTGTTGAATCAGTAACAATGTGTGTTTTAACGTTCATTCCAAACCCTCCAAAATTAAATATAGTTGCAAGTAGTTTAACATAATATTAAAACCAAAAAAAGAAGGGGCTTTTTATCAGCCAATTACTGTTTTCTCCGTCTAATAAAAAGCTCCTTAAGCTTTTTAAGCTTTTCAGCAAGAAACCCTTTTTGATTTATAAAAATGTTCGGCTGATCCAAAGGTGTAGGGGCAGGTATAATGCCAAAAGGCTCGTTTAGTCTCTTTTTAATTGTATCAACCCTTATCCTCTTATCAGCGGCTTTCAGGTATTCAACAGCTGCCCACCATGGATTAATATCAAAGGCTTCCTGAAGCTCCTTTTTGGTATTAACTGGTATATCATTAATTTTTAATATCACGTCGCAGGTCGATAGACCCAATCGATCTGCAAAGGAGCCCTTTAAAACTTCAAGAACCTTAATCCCTTCTGGTGGATTTATAAAAAGGGGTCTGCCCCTCAATTCCTGCCTCTGCCCTATGTGAACTATGATTTCATGACCTACGGGACCAAATAAAGCAGGCAGCAGATACAGGGTTGCTGTCCTATAATTGGAAACCACAACACACATAAAAAGAAGAATCAAACTATATGCCGCAAGGTTTAAGGCAGCCTTCCGGACTTTTTCTTTCGGAAAATGAGCCAAAGCTATATCCCCATAGCCCAGCGCAGCAACAACAGGGTATATAACATATAAAATATTATCCAAACTGCCCTGGATATCCGGTTTAATAAGGGGCCACCATTGGGGCATATTAAGCCATTCCCCTGGAAAAATAGATTTAGACATAATTAAAAGGGTTACAATGGGTATGGGCCAGTACATCTGAAGGCTGAAGCCTCCCACAAGTTCTCCCCGATCATTTCTTATATAAATGGGAATGGCGCCCACGTGGCCGCTGGAAAGAATAAGAAGGCTTTCCACCATGTGAAGTATAGCCACAAGACCCATAAGCTGAGGCACATCTATATTGGGAAAACCAAACAAAATGCTGCTTAGAGACAACAGCCCTCCCGCATAGGAAAAACAGAGAAATCTGGGATGAACGAGCATCAAAACTAAAGCAATAATCCAAAGATAACTTATGCCGATTTCAATTATGGAAACACCAAATAAAATCATTAAAAAGCTTCCAATCAATCCCCCCACTAATCCGTAAAAAAAGGAAAGGGAAGTATAAAATAAAAGTGATTCATCTTTTATTCCAAATAAGGTTTCCTTAAGTCTTATCTGCCTCAAGTTTAAAAAAGCCACCATCAAAACCACTATCCAGAATAAAGGCTGAAATACGGCGCTTAAAAAACCCTCAAATATAAAGGGTAATACTTTTAAAAAGGCTTCCATAGGATCACCTCAAGAAAAAGGGAAATGGGCCCAAAGGGGCCCTGGTCCTAAAAATCAAGGGCTAAAAATTTTTTTCTATTTTATTTTTCAGAATTTCCACTGCTTTTCTAAGCTGAAGATCTTTCTGCAAATCAGGGGCAAAGAGAATAACCCGCCGTGAAAGTTCCGGATCCATTTTAACTTCTATATGGGGTTCTATCCCTTTCTTATGGATGTCACGCTTTTTAGGAGTTAGATACTTGGCTGTGGTCAGCTTGAGAGCTGAACCGTTTTTCATTTCAAAGAGCCCCTGCACCAATCCCTTACCAAAAGTTTTAGTTCCCACAAGGGTACCTGAGCCTGAATCTTTAACGGCACCAGCTACAATTTCCGACGCACTGGCGCTTCCCTCGTTTACAAGCACCACCAATGGTTTCCCCAAATAAGTACTGGGAGCATTTAAAGTTTTTTCTCCAGAACGGTAAACTATATGAACTGCCGGTAGCCCTTTAGGAATAAAATAGCCAGCAACTTCCAATGCTGCATCCAGGGAACCCCCAGGATTATCTCGAAGATCCAAAATTATTCCCTCAACCTTTTCTATGTTAAGATCATTAAATACCTTTTTCAGATCTTCCCCTGTCTGCTGAGAAAACATCATGAGATTTATATATGCAATGCGGGGATTTTCAATTAAAATTTGTCCTTTAGCCGAAGGGATATGGATGTTTTCCCTCACCATGCTGTATTCCTTTAATTTGCCGTTTCCCTTAGGCAGAACAGTAAGTTCAACTCTTGTTCCGGGTTTCCCTTTCATCAAATTGGCAGCTTCTTCTAATGTTAAACTGTTGGCATCTTTTCCATTTATTTTTACAATTATATCACCACTTTTTATCCCAGCTTTGTAAGCTGGAGTTCCTTTAAAAGGGGACACCACCATTAAAAGACCATCATCGTTTTCGGTTATAAGAAGTCCTATTCCTCCATAGGTACCTGAAATATGCTCATCCAAATCACTGTATTCTTCAGGACTTAAATATGATGAATAAGGATCCTCTAAAGCCCAAACCACCCCTTTTATGGCACCCGTAACCATATCCTCAAAGGAAAGGGGTTTAAAGGAATACATTTGAATTCTGTATATTACTCCTGCAAGCTGACCTAAATTGGCTGCATCAAAATACACAAGAAGCCCCAATGCTGCTATAAGTACCATTATTGTTATTAGCATTCCCGCTATAAAACCTTTAAAAAAAGATCTGTTATTCAAATAAACACCACCACTTCCTTTAAATTGGATAATGCCCTTTCCTTTTATTCCCCTTTCATTTATTAATATACTACTAGAACCCCACAGCTAAAACAATCCCAGAGAATTTATTGTTTATTTTGAAAAAATAAAAAATAAGCAGGTGCTTTTTTTAAAATTTTTAAACACCTGCCTCAAAAATTTCCCATAAAACTCATCAAGAATTTTTTAAACCATGAAACTTCTCCAGCTCATCAAAGAAATTTAACAGTTGTTCCTGTGCTGATTCGGAAACCTTTTTATAATTGTTCAGCATTGTTTTAACCCTAGCTGCATCGTTGAAAGCTTCAGGATCCTTCTCAACATCAAGCCTTAAATCTATATATTCATCTAGATTTTGAGCCAAAAAACTGTCAATTACTGAAGGTCTAGAGTTTTCTATCTCTTTACCCATCTGTTCCAATAGACTTTTATGAATATTTTCTGTTTTTGGTACTCCGCCATCAAAATTCTCCGCAATGAAAACGAAAGCGTTTTCCACACAGATCTGAAACTCCCGAAACTTTTTCGCAAGCTCCTTTACCTTTTCCCTTTCTATTTCCTCAGAATTTATGCCCAATATTATATCATCCACTTCTCCTTCTATTTCCTTTATGGCTCTAATCTGCTTTTTTACCAGCGATTTTGTTGCAATAATTTTACCCCGCATAATTTCTTGGGGTATATATTCTTCTGTCACATTACCACCGCCTTTTTAAATTTATTCTTTTCTGATCTTTTTACAAAATTACAAAATTAATAATATTTAAAAAATCAGCGGAGATATCCCCAAGGACTTACAGGATCACCATTTACCCTTACTTCAAAATGCAGGTGGGGCCCAGTACTCAAACCAGTGCTACCCACACTTCCAATCCTATCCTGATTGCCCACCGACTGTCCTTCACGCACACTTATGCTGCTTAAGTGACCGTATAAGGTCGAAATTCCTCCCCCGTGATCTATAACCACTGTATTGCCATAGGCGCCAAACCAACCCGCATATATAACCACGCCGGAACCTGCAGAATATACCCCTGCTCCCATAGGAGCACTGATATCTATTCCCGTGTGCATTTTCCGGGTTCCCAAAATGGGATGCACCCTTAAGCCGAAATCTGAAGTTACACCGCTGTAACCTGGAACGGGCCATGACAGGACTCCTCCAAATCCTCCTCCTGCACCTGGAGCTGATCCCGAAGAACCTCCGGGACTGGAACTTCTCCTTGCCTGAATAGCCCTAATTTTTGCAGCTATAGCATTGGAAGCCTGTTCCAATTCTTCTAATGCCTTTTCAATGGTTGCCTTTTCAGTTCTTAAATCAGCCAACAGATTTTCCTTTTCATTTTTCTGCTGTGCCAGTTCCTCTCGTTTTATTCTGGTTGCTCTTTCCAGCTGAGCCAATTCCCGCTTCTGTTCTTCCAGCTCTACCTTTTTCCTGGAAATTTTATCCCTTTCTTTTTCTATCTCATCCAAAAGCTTCATATCCTGCTCAGCTATTTTCTCCAACAGATGAAAGCGGACCAGAAAATCTCTGAAGCTGGTAGCTTCAAAAAGCACTTCCAGAAAATTAACACTGCCGCTTTGATAAATTTCTTTCAATCTGACTGAAAAAATATCTATTCTTTCCTGAAGACGCTCCTCAGCTTTTTCCAATTCCTTTTCTGTCTCAGCAATATTTTCCTCAACGTCCTCTACTTTACCCCTTATATCTTTCAGCTCATTCTCTGTTTTTTCAATATCGCTGTTTAAATTCTGCAGCTGTGCCCATAAAGTTTTCTCTTCCACTTCTTTATCCTTGAGCTTTTCCTTCTGATCCCTTATCTCTTCCTGAACTTTTCTCTGACTTTCCCTCATCTCACTGAGTTCAGAACCTGAAGTGGGTGTTATTATTCCTGCACAGCTTAAAAGAAAAACAGCAAGAGTTACCCCCGCTATGTATCTTGATTTTTTCCCCACATCACCCACCTCCGAAAAAACTTAAATTTTTAAATACTTCTGAAGAGACAGCAAACTGCCTAAAAATCCAATTAATGGCCCAGCTGGCATTACAATCAATATCATATTCCTCAATACTGACATATCCTTTTGAACAGGAAGAAAAGATAATGCTGCAGAAATCTTATCCATCAAAAGGATATAGGTAAAATAAAGTATGATGCTTGCTATAAGGGAACCGAAAAACCCTAAAAACATACCTTCCAAAAGAAAGGGCCAGCGGATAAACCAATTGGTAGCCCCCACAGATTTCATTATGTTTATTTCCTTCCTTCGAGCATAAATGGTAAGCCTGATTGTAACTGCAATCAAAAACACCGTGCATGCACCCAAAACTGCAATGGTAGCAATACCTCCAATTCTGATCCAGCGGGTGATGCTGAAAAGCTTTTCCACAACTCCTTGTCCGTAATTTACCTTTTCCACATGGGGCATTTTCTCAATTTCTTTAACAATTAGGGAAACTTTTTTAGGCTCCTCCGCTTTAACTATGTAGTAATCCGGAAGAGGATTCTTACCCCCTAAGGCACTGACAAGATCATGACCCTCCCCAAACTGCCTGCTTAACTGCCGCAGCCCCTCTTCTTTAGGTACCAGTTCCACACTGGCAACACCAGGGATCTTTTCCAATTTATCACCTAAAGCCCTGACTTCTTCTTCAGGGGTATCAACATACAGGAATACAGCTATTTCCACATCAGATTCAACCTTTTGGGCAATGTAGTTTGTGTTTGATGTGAGCAGTATAAAAGCTCCTAATATTATCAGACAAACGGCTACTGTTGCCACCGAAGCAAAGCTCATCCAAAAATTTCTTACAATAGATTTTAAAGCCTGTTTAATGAAATAACCAAAGGTTTTAAACTTCATGGGTTAATAACACCTTCTCACCGTCTCCTACTACTCTGCCTTTATTTAAGGTAATGACCCTATGGTTTGTTTTGTTGGCAAGGGACCACTCATGGGTTGCCATAATAACTGTAGTTCCCCTGCGGTTTATATCAATAAGCAGCTTTAATATCTCTTTTGAAGTTTCAGGATCTAAATTGCCCGTTGGCTCATCAGCTGCCAAAATATGAGGTCTATTCACAATTGCCCTCGCAATGGCAACCCGCTGCTGTTCTCCTCCTGAAAGCTGATGGGGATAATAATTCATTCTATCCTTTAAACCCACAAGAGTCAGAACATGACGCACCCTTTGCTGTATCTCCTTTTTAGAATGTTCAAGAACTTCCATAGCAAAGCTTACATTTTCAAATGCTGTACGGTCTTCAAGAAGACGGAAATCCTGAAATACTACCCCAATATTTCTCCGCAAAATGGGAACCTGAGATTTTTTCAGTCGAGCTATATTTTTTCCAGCAATTAATACCTGACCATAAGTGGGCTTTTCTTCTCTGAAAAGCAGTTTTATTAAAGTGGATTTACCTGCTCCGCTGGGGCCTACCAAGAATACAAACTCACCTTTTTCAATTGTAATGGAAACATCCTGCAGAGCCTTAACACCATTGGGATATATTTTAGAAACATTAAGCAGTTTGATCATTTCAAATCCCTCTTGGAAATAAATGTGCTTATATCTAGTTGCTTTTCGACGTAATATATCAAATTCCTTTTAAAGTTAATTTTTTGCTAAAAATTGCCTCTTTTTTGTTAATAAAAAACAAAAAAAGAAAGCCCCAACATGGGCTTTCTCATATATAACTATGCTTTTGTTTATTCAGCTTAACTTAAATATTTTTGACCTCCTGTGCCGTATTCCTTACCCTGTGTACCAGTGGACTGCTGAGCAGAAGGACTTACATAACTCTGCTGACCATATGTTTGATATACCGTCTGCCCTCCCTCTGCTGATTTCTTTGTTATATTTGATTGAACAGAACTGACAAAACTGTTTAACTGACTCCTAACCTCAGGACGTGCTTCGGGCACTTGATACCAACCCCTGCGGTTCATCAGCTGAAACCAATCTTCAGCCATAGACATATGTTCCTGCGCCGTTCGCATAAGTGTTTGGCGGATTTTGGCATTTGATGATTCAAGCACACTGAACGCATTAACTAAAGCAAAATGCTTAATTGTATTCAAACAATCTATTGACATTGCCTGTAAACTAAGAGAACCCTGCTGCATTTTTTACCTCCTCCTGTTATTATTGATAGCGTTTCTGCCCCTGCTGCTGCACCGCAGCCCCTGGCTGTCCTCCGTAAGCACCTTCATACTGCCCCGCATATTGGCCGCTTATATATTGGACTCCCTGGTACTCAGAACCACCATATTGGGTACTACCGTACTGTACACCATATTGCCCACCGTACTGCTGTGCAGTCTGCTGAGACTGGGCAGTGGAACCATACTGATATGAACCCGTTTGAATTAAACTCATCGGACTCTGTCTATGCTGCTCCAACCTGCTGATATGGGAATTGATCAGCTGCTTCATCTCTTGGTCAGTACATGCTTGGGAATAGAACCGAAACTTTTCAATGGCACTCATGTGGCCAATTGCGGCTTCTCCAATCATGAGAAGCTCCTTTTCTGAAAGCTGCAATTTTTTTCCTCCTTCCACAGCATATTATATCCACTGCTATATATAGTTTGGCATCAATTACAGTATTTATACCAGAGAAGATAAAAATATAGCAGCAGCCCAAAATTTATTTCTGTCTTCGTAAAATTATCCTTTCTGCTGCTGCAGCTATATCATTAATGGAAAGTCCATACTTTTCTAGTAGTTCCTCAGCAGATCCAGATTCACCAAAAACATCCTTTACTCCTACACGCTCAACAGGAACAGGTAAATTTTCTGATAAAACTTCGCAGACAGCGCTGCCCAATCCCCCTATAATGGAATGCTCCTCAACAGTAACAACTCCGCCGGTTTTTGAGGCGCTTTCTAAAATCAGCTCCTTATCCAGGGGTTTTATGCTGCTCATATTTATAACTTCAGCATCTATACCTTTTTGTGCTAATACTTCTGCAGCCTCAAGGGATTTAGCAACCATAATACCAGTGGCTATTATGGATACATCCTTTCCTTCCCTAAGCACTACTCCCTTTCCCAGCCTAAACTTATAGCCGGGATCAAGAATAACAGGGACCTTTGACCGTCCAAGCCTTATGTACATAGGTCCCACATATTCCACTGCAAATTCAACAACTTTTTCTGTTTCCACAGCATCACAGGGAACTACTACTGTCATATTGGGCAGAGCCCTAGCCAAAGCTATATCTTCCAGTGCCTGATGAGAAGCGCCATCCTCTCCTACGGTCAGCCCACTGTGAGTAGCAGCAATTTTTACGTTTACTTTGGGATAACACACTGACATACGCAGCTGATCATAAACTCTACCCGTAGCAAAAACAGCAAAGGTGCTTGCAAAAGGTATTTTCCCGGATAAAGCAAGACCAGCAGCGGTACCCACCATGTTCTGCTCAGCAATACCCATATCAAAAAACCTTTTGGGAAATTTCTTGCCAAAAAGAATTGTTTTGGTAGATTTCGCTAAATCTGCATCCAGAACCACAATATCTTCATATTTTTCTCCCAGCTCGGCCAGTTTTTCTCCGTAGGCATCCCGGGTAGCCTTCATTTTTATTTCAGGGTTTCCCATCTTTCCAAAACCTCCCCTTGGGAAAGTTCTTTCAAAGCTAATTCCATTTCCTCCTTGCTGGGAGCTTTTCCATGCCAGTCCACCTGATTCTCCATAAAAGAAACTCCTTTACCTTTAATAGTTTTAGCCAGTATTAAGGTGGGCTTCCCTTCAATCCTATCTGCCTGTTCCAGAGCACTTATAATCTCTTCAAAATCATGGCCATCAATGACAATTACATGCCACCCAAAAGCCTTCCATTTATCCACTATGGGCTCTGGATTCATAACTTGGGTAATGGGTCCATCTATCTGCAGTCCGTTGTAATCCAAAATTCCTACCAGGTTGTCCAGCTTGTAATGAGCAGCAGCCATAGCTGCTTCCCAAATCATTCCTTCCTGTATTTCTCCGTCTCCCATAAGCACAAAAACCCGGTAATCCCTACCGTCAAGTTTTGCAGCCAAAGCCATACCATTTCCCACAGCTAGTCCTTGACCAAGGGAACCCGTAGAAATTTCAACACCCGGTGTGCTTTTCATATCCGGATGCCCTTGAAGCATATGCCCAGTCTTTCTTAAATACTTTAATTCTTTGGTATCAAAAAAGCCTGCTTCAGCCAGAGCTGCATACAGTACTGGAGCCGCATGTCCTTTGGAAAGAATAAATCTATCCCTATGCTCCCAATGGGGTCTTGCAGGGTCAATATTCATGTGATGGAAAAACAAAGCAGCTACAATATCAGCCGCAGAAAGGGATCCTCCAGGGTGCCCGGACCCTGCTTCTCCCAGCATGGAAATAATATGCTTTCTAATGATGCGGGCCTTTTCCTCCAAAAAAATCTTTTCTGTCTCCAGCAAATCTTTACACCTCCAGTTTAAATTTCTGTGCTGAATTCTTTAAACCCCTCTCCTAAAACCTCATGGGCCTCCGCAACAATAACGAAAGCATAGGGGTCAACTTCTCTCACCAAGCTTTTTAGTTTTGCCACCTCCCATCTCCCAACAACTGTAAGAATAAGACCCTTCTCCTTACCCGTATATGCGCCGATGCCCTTCATTAGGGTGGCACCTCGTTCCATCTGGGTAAGGATCTCCCGTGCTATTTGATCGGTATGATCGGAAATAATGAGTGCTGCTTTTGCTCCCAACCCTTCCTGAACCACATCTATAACTTTAGAAGTTATAAACACTGCAATTAAAGCATAAAGAGCCAGTTCCGCGGAAAAAAATATTCCAGCCAGAATAATAACAAGACCATCAATGAGCATAAGTCCCTGTCCTGAGCTGACTTTAAAAAATTTCCTAATAAGCTGAGCGGCTATATCAGTTCCTCCCGTTGTACCCCCTGCTCTAAAAACCAAACCAAGCCCCGCTCCAGTAAATATGCCACCAAATACCGCCGCTAAAAGTGGATCTGTGGTCGGACTTTTAATAACGGGTTCCAGAAGATCCACAAAAACAGACAAAATAAAAAAGCCGTACAAGGTTTTTATTCCAAACTTGGGACCCAAAACCTTCAAACTTGCTAGAAACAATGGAATATTGATTGCCAGCATGGTTGCTCCCACTGATAAATTGAAAAGATAAAATATAATTGTTGCCAAACCGCTTACTCCTCCTGCAGCTATGCGGTTTGGCACCAAAAACATATCCAGACCCACAGCTGTTATTAAACTTCCTAAAGTTATCAGACCGTAATTCAAAAATTCTCTGCCCTTCAAAGTTCCCACCTCAACTGTAGTTTCCCTCCCTTAGAATTTTTTTTACAACAAAGGAAATATTCAACCTCAAAATCAAAGCAGAAATTGAACTTCTCCAATTTCTGCAGAAACTCCTTCCATTAAAAATAAAACTAAATAAACTTTACATGCGGCCGGATCGAATTATGGAAATGATAAGCCAGAAAAAAAGAACTCCCCCTGCGATAAAACCCACTTCAAAAATAGGAAAATCAAAAAAAACAGTTCTCTTAGGCGTACTCAAGGCGTATGCCACAACCAATCCAGACATAATAATACTGAAAGCAAGAAGGACAATGCTGAATGAAAGGCGGTTTACTATTTGATCCATTTTCATAAGCAGGCGCTCAAAACCTTCATGGCGTATAACTCCCCTTACTTCAGGTTCATCGAGCCTCTCTTTGAGTCCCCTGAGTAATTTAGGAATTTCTGGTAAAAGGTATATGTAATTCAACATATAACCCCAAAGGTTTTTTTTGAGTACAAAAGGAGACAGCTGTTTTTTTATAAGTTTTCTCGCAAAGGGTTCCACTATTTTCATTATGGACAGCTCAGGTGCTAGCTGCTTTACAACCCCTTCTGTAATAATTACCACTTTAGCAAGGGGGGCAAAATCCGATGGCATTCTAATGTCGTATTTAAAGCTTATATCAAAAAGATCATTAAAAACATCTCCAATTTTAATATCCTCAACAGGCTTATCATAATATTTATCCCTTAATTTATCCAAATCAGCTTTAAGCTCTCTGCGGCTTACTCCAGAAGGAATAACTCCCATTTCAAAAATGGTATGCATTAAAAGATCAGTGTTCTGGCTGGCTAAAGCAATTATTATCTGAGCCAGCTGGTTTTTCTTATCTGGAGAAAGACAGCCTACAATGCCAAAATCCATAAATCCCAGTGCCCCATTTTCAAGAACAACAACATTTCCAGGATGGGGATCACCGTGAAAAAAACCATCCATTAGGATCTGTTTCATCATCACCTGTGCAAAACTTTCAGCAAGCTCTGCCTTATCAAATCCTACAGCAGCAAGCTTATCCACATGACTAAGTTTAATACCACTAATTCGCTCCAGGGTAAGAACCTTTGAAGTTGAATAATCCCAAAAAACTTCAGGAATATAAACCCGAGCATCTCCCATAAAGTTTTCTTTTAAGCGTTCTCCATTGCGGCCTTCAATTCTAAAATCCATTTCAGCCAAAATGGACCTAGAAAACTCCTCAACTAGATCGGTAAAACGATATTTTTCTCCCCACGACGTTCTCCTATCTGCAATCCTTGCAAGATCAAATAGAATTTCAAGATCTGTTTCCACTACCTCTTTAAGATTGGGCCTCTGTACCTTTACCACAACCTTTTCTCCTGTCAAAAGCTCTGCTTCATGCACTTGAGCAATGGATGCAGATGCAAAGGGTTTAGTATCAAAATATGAAAAGATCTCACTTATTTCTCCACCCAGCTCTTCCTTTATTATTTGCTCTACAAAGGAAAAATCCACAGGAGAAGCCCAATCCTGAAGCTTTTCCAGCTCCTTTACTATATCTCTGGGCAGAAAATCAGAACGGGTACTCAAAACCTGGCCCAGCTTAATAAAAGTAGTTCCCAGTTCCTCAAAAACCAGGCGTACCCGTTCTCCTCTGCTCAGTCTATGGGATTTATCAGATTGGAATCTTTTAAATGGAGGCAGCACATCCCTGATCCCCAAAACATCAAGGAGATAGCCAAATCCATGTTTAGCAAATGTATTGGCAATAACCCGGAGGCGGTGTATGTGCTTGTACCTCCGTTTAATCAATTATCCTCACCATCCCGCAGCAGAACCTTTAATTTTTTGAAGCTTTGTGCTTTAGATAAGCCATAATAAATGGATCAATGTTCCCGTCCATCACTGATTCAATATTTCCCATTTCAAAATTAGTTCTGTGATCCTTTACCAATGTATATGGCTGAAAGACATAAGATCTTATTTGGTTGCCCCAACCTATTTCAGGCTGTTCGCCCCTCTGTTCAGCAAGCTTTCTTTCCCTTTCCTGCCTTTTCAGCTCAAAAAGTCTTGCCCTTAATATCTTTAAAGCAGCAAGGCGGTTGGCATGCTGGGACCTTTCATTTTGGCACTGGACAACAATTCCTGTGGGCAGATGGGTAATTCTCACAGCCGAATCAGTCTTATTAACGTGCTGCCCCCCTGCACCTCCTGCCCTGAAAGTATCTATTCTTAAATCCGATGGATTGATTTCAATTTCATCATCCTCTTCTATCTCGGGAATAACCTCCACTGAAGCGAAGGAGGTGTGCCTTCTCCCCGAAGCATCAAAGGGAGATATTCTAACCAGACGGTGAACACCCCTTTCAGCCTTTAAGTATCCATAAGCGTAATCACCCTTTACAACGGCTGTTAGGCTTTTTGTTCCCGCCTCTTCACCAGGAAGATGGTCCACAATCTCCAAACGCATGCCTTTTTTTTCAACCCACCGGCTGTACATTCTAAAAAGCATATCCACCCAATCCTGAGCCTCAGTTCCCCCAGCACCTGCATGAAGAGAAATTATAGCATCGTTCTTATCATAGGGACCATTAAGCAAAACCTCTATTTCCATTTCTTTAAGCTTTCTGTCAATCTCTTTAATTTCTTCACTCAAATCTTCAAAAAGGGATTCCTCCCCCTCTTCCAGCCCCATTTCCCATACAGCATAAGCATCTTCAAAGCGCTTTTTTAATTCATAATAGGAATCAAGCTTGTCTCTTATATCTGTAATTTTACGCATTACTTTCTGGGCATTAATTGGATCATCCCAAAAATCAGGACGGGCACTTTCCCTTTCCATCTCCTCTATTTCTTTTTCCTTCTTTTCTAAGTCAAAGGGAGACACCCATTTCTTTTAAACGGCTTTCGATGCTCTCCATTTCGTCTCTTAAATCTTCAAGCATAAAGCATCCCTCCTTCAAACTATCTGCTTTTGTGATCTTAAACTTCAAGTTTTGGCCCCGCAGCACTTTTTATATTTTTTACCGCTTCCGCAGGGACAAGGTTCATTACGCCCCACCTTTTGGGAACGAACGGGTTTTTTCTTTACCTCTGACTCGTCCCTCACATACTTTACATCGGATACCCTTCTAGGACCCACAGCATTTTTCTTTTCCTGCACCACATTTACATGAAAAACATATCTTACTATATCTTCCTGGATGGCAGCAATCATGTCATTGAACATCTGATACCCTTCAATCCTATATTGAACAAGGGGATCCTGATGACCATATGCCCTCAGCCCAATACCTTGGCGCAGCTGATCCATTGCATCCAAATGGTCCATCCATTTCTGATCCACCACTCTTAGGGTAATCATTCTTTCCAATTCACGCATTACATCGGAACCCAATTCCTTTTCTTTACGATCATAATAATCAAAAGCATATTTGAGAAATTCTTCCCTTATTTCTTCTTTAGTCATATTTTTGAGCATTTCAGGGGTAAAATTATGCTGAGGCAGATAAAGCTGACCTGCATAATCCAAAAGACTTTTAAGATCCCATTCTTCGGGATAGGGGCTGTGGCTTCCAAACATTTCTAAAGTTCTATCCACTAAGGTTTCTATCATATCCAGGATATTTTCTTTAAGATCAGCCCCCATGAGAACTTCTCTTCTCTGTTTATAAATAACTTCCCTCTGCTGATTCAAAACATCATCATATTCCAGAACATGCTTGCGGATCTCAAAATTTCTGTTCTCTACACGTTTTTGAGCACTTTCAATAGACTTGGAAACCAAAGGATGATCTATGGGAGTTGAATCATCCATACCTACTTTATCAAGAATGCCTGCAATAAGATCTGACCCAAAAAGACGCATCAGGTCATCTTCCAGGGAAACATAAAAACGGCTGGAACCAGGATCGCCCTGACGTCCAGAGCGCCCCCGCAGCTGATTGTCAATACGACGGCTTTCATGCCTTTCCGTACCAATTACGTGAAGCCCTCCAAGTTCAGCAACGCCTTCACCGAGCACAATATCAGTACCCCGTCCTGCCATGTTTGTGGCAATGGTTACAGCACCCTTCTGCCCAGCTTTGGCAATTATCTCAGCTTCCTTTTCATGATATTTTGCATTCAATACCTCATGGGGAATACCCCTCTTTTTAAGCATTCTGCTAAGCATTTCTGATTTTTCTATAGAAATGGTACCCACAAGAACGGGCTGTCCCTTTTTATGCCTTTCAACTATTTCTTCAACAACAGCTTCAAACTTTCCCTTTTCGGTACGGTAAACCACATCAGGATAATCCTTTCGAATCAAGGGCTTATTTGTGGGTATCACAACTACATCAAGCCCATAAATTTCCCTAAATTCCTGTTCCTCAGTTTTAGCAGTACCGGTCATACCCGCTAATTTTTTGTAAAGGCGGAAATAATTTTGAAAAGTTATGCTGGCTAGAGTCTGGGATTCCCTCTCAATTTTAACACCCTCTTTAGCTTCTATGGCTTGGTGAAGGCCCTCACTGAAGCGGCGGCCGTACATCAGCCTGCCGGTGAACTCATCCACAATAATAACCTGTCCGTCTTTAACAACATAATCCCGATCTCTCTTCATTAAAACATGTGCCTTCAATCCCTGGTTGACATGATGGCTCAGTTCCATATTTGACTCATCATAGAGATTGTCAACTCCCAGCATCTGCTCCACCCTGGCTATGCCTTTTTCTGTAAGTGTTACCACATTTGCTTTCTCATCAACAGTATAGTCTTCATCCCGCTTAAGGCGAGGAATAATTTTAGCAATCTTATAGTAGAGATCCGTAGGCTTATCTGCCTGACCGGAAATTATAAGGGGAGTTCTCGCTTCATCTATTAGGATACTGTCCACTTCGTCAATAATTGCATAGTTAAGCTCCCGCTGAACTATTTCATCTATATGAATAGCCATATTATCCCTCAGATAATCAAAACCAAATTCGTTGTTTGTACCATAGGTGATATCTGCAGCATAAGCTTCTCGCCTTTCCTGAGGGGACAATCCATGAACAATGGTACCAACTTTAAGACCCAAAAACTCATAAACCGGACCCATCCACTGGGTATCCCTTTTTGCCAGGTAGTCGTTAACGGTGACAATGTGAACCCCTTTTCCTTCCAAAGCGTTTAAATAAGCAGGTAGAGTAGCTACAAGGGTCTTGCCTTCACCGGTTTTCATTTCTGCAATGCGTCCTTGATGGAGCACTATGCCCCCCATAAGCTGCACATCAAAATGACGCATCCCCAAAACACGAACGGAAGCCTCCCTCACCACAGCAAAGGCTTCCGGCAAAAGATCGTCAAGGGTTTCCCCTTGTTTCAACCTTTCTTTAAACTCATCGGTCTTTGCTTTGAGCTCATTGTCCGTCAAAGCCTTCATATCTGGTTCATAATCATTTATTAAATCCACATATTTTGAAAGCTTTTTGATCTCCTTGTCGTTATCATCCAAAAATCTTTTAAGCAAGCCCAGCATTTAAGGTCACTCCCATTGACCAGGTATCATATCAATTTTATCACCGCAGTTAATGCATTGCAAGAAAGGATAATTTACTGTTTAACAGGGCACAACTCATGAACTATTTTATCCTTTAGACCTGTATTCCTTATCACCATCTTGTTGTTTTTTACAGCAATTGCTAAAGCCTTCATAGTACCCACTAGAACCACTTTTTCTTTAGCCCTGGTTATTCCCGTATAGATAAGGTTTCGCGCAAGCATAATATAATGGCTGGTACTAATGGGCATTATAACAATGGGATATTCACTGCCCTGGGATTTATGTATGGTTATGCAGTAAGCTGGTACCAACTCTTCTCCTATTTCTTCTCCTGTATACGTCACTAAATTGTCCCTTATCCTAGCTAAAAGCTTTATTTCTCCGCTTTCCTCTTCTTCCCTTATGTCCTCAACAAGCCCAACATCACCGTTAAATACTCCCTTTTCATAGTTATTTCTGGTCTGCATTACTTTATCTCCAACACGATAAATATAACTCCCAAAGCGATAATCCCTTCTGGTTTTATCACTGGGGTTAAGAAGCTCCTGCAGCCTTCTGTTGAGGTTAACAGTACCTATGGGCCCTTTTCTCATAGGGGAAAGCACCTGAATATCTCTGTAAGAATATCCCAGATCCACAAACCGCCTGCAGCTTTGGATTATAATCTCTGCTATTTTCTCAGGATCTTCTTCTTTTATAAAGAAGAAATCTTTTTTGCTGCTGTCAATGCTTATTAATTTACCTGCATTTACTCTGTGGGCATTGATAACTATCTGGCTTTCCCTGGATTGGCGGAAAATCTTAGTAAGTTTTACAGTGGGCAGTCCTGCATTCATGAGATCATGCAGTACATTTCCTGGTCCGACGCTGGGAAGCTGATCCGCATCCCCTACTAAAAGAACCATAGTGCGCATTGGATCCACAGCATCAAAAAGACAAGCAGCAAGACTGATATCAAGCATTGAAACTTCATCAACAACCAGCAGATCACATGGTAAAGGTTTATTGCTGTTGTACTCGGGTCCTTCACCCGGCTTAAAATTAAGCAGCCGATGAATAGTCCCTGCTTTTTCCCCTGTAACCTCCATCAGCCTCTGCCCAGCTCTCCCTGTTGGGGAAGCAAGCATTATTTCAGCTTTGGGATTTAGGCGGCGAAGAACATTTATTACAGCATTTACTGTTGCAGTTTTTCCAGTACCAGGACCTCCTGTTAAAATCAAAAATCCCCTATTTAAAATCTCTAAAACAGCTTTTTTCTGCTCAGGGGCAAGCTTCATCCCTGCTTCTGTTTCAAAATCAATTATATGCTTTTCTACCAAATTATGGGGAAATCCAGTATGTTGGGATACCAGTTTGGAAATTTTTTCTGCCACTTTCATTTCAGCATCATATAAGGATAAAAGATAAACCCTGTCTCCTTCAGCAGTTATTTCTCTTCCTTCCGAAAGCATTTTATTGAGCACTGAATTTACAGTTTCTTCTCCATTCTCTAGTTTAAGCAGTTCAATAGTTCTTTTTAAAATCTCCTCCCTTTCAAGATAACAGTGGCCTTCTCCCTCAGCCTGTGTCATTACATATTTAACAGCAGCTCTTATCCTCTGTGGAGATTCAGCATCAATGTTTAGTTTCTGGGCGATGGCATCAGCCCTAAGAAAACCAATGCTGGAAATATCCACAAGTCTATAAGGATCAAGGGATACAATATTAACTGCTCCCCCTCCCCATTCTCGATATGCTTTAACGGCTGTTTTGGCAGAAAGCCCCAAAGCCAAGAGCTGTTTCATTACATACTGAGCTTCAAGGTTTTCTAAAATGCTCTCATATATTTTTTTTGCCTTTTTTTCTCCAATACCCTTAACCTCAGTTAGAACTTCATATCCCTTTTCCATTATCAATTCTAAAGCATTTTCCCCTAACTGATCTGCTATTGCCTCTGCTAACTGCGGCCCTACATACTTTACAAAGGGAGAGGACAGATAGGCCACCAACTGTTCCCTGTTTGAGGGCAGCTGCTTTTCCCAACGAGAAACCTTTATCTGTTCACCATACTTTGGATGATATACTTTAGATCCCCAAACAGTAATGTAATCATCCTTTTTTATACCGTGAAGAAAACCCACAAGGGAAAGAAATTCTCCATCATCGGTCTCGAAACGAGCCACAGTAAATTCCCCGTCGCCGCTTTCATAAATAATTTTTTTCACTGTGCCCTGCAGAACTTCTACCTGCAAAACTGCCTCCCCCTTTATTAAATAATGTTTAAGCAAAACTTTCTTCTCTAAAACATCATGATTAATATTTTCTCTTAAAATATAATACTTGAAAGTATTTCCAAAATGCAAAGGAAACCCCACAATACTAACATCCGACTAAATTCTTTTAAAACACTGCAAGTTGTAATATACTTTTACAGGAACAGCATTGAACAAAAATATAAACTAAAAGGGAAAGATACGCAATGCATAAAAACAATTCCCAAAACAATAAACCCACTTTTGATATAATAACCCTAGGCTGCCCGCTGAATCAGTATGAAAGCGCAGCTATAGAAGGGCTCCTTCTTAAAAATGGATTTAAGCGCAGCCAAAATAAAAGCGATGTTGTGATAATAAACAGTTGTGCAGTAACCCAAGCAGCCGCCCGCAGATCCCGAAAAGAAGCACGTCAGGCAAAGAAAAAAAACCCAAACACTCTTTTAGTTTTAACAGGCTGCTACAGTCAGCTGTATCCCGATGATATTAAAAAATTATTACCTGAAGCAGATATTGTTGTGGGAACAGCAGGCCGTTCAGAGCTGCCCAAAATTATACTGAAGAAACTAGAAGAAAAAGATGCGCCCAAGCATATAAAGATACAGGAACTGCACAAGGCAGAAAAATTTGAAGAATTTGATGCCGTCCCTAAATTTTACCGCCACCGACCCATTATAAAAATTCAGGAAGGCTGTAATCAGTTCTGTTCCTTCTGCGCCGTAATTTTTGCCCGGGGCAAACCAAGAAGCAGAAATCCGTTAAAAATTATAGAGGAAGCAGAAACTTACGCAGCCTTAGGATATAGAGAAATCATAATTACGGGAACCAACATAGGGCTCTATGGCATGGATTTAGGCAATATAAATCTGCCTAAACTGCTAAATAAAATTGATTCCCTTAATTACCCTTTTAGGATAAGACTGAGTTCCATAGAGCCCATGGGAGTAACTGAAGAACTTCTTGAGGTAATGGCTCACAGCCACCGTATATGCCATTATCTCTATATGCCCCTTCAGAGCGGAAGCAACCGAATTTTAAAATTAATGGGCAGAAATTATACCGTTGAAGATTATGGGAAAATAGTTGAAAAA
>LDZR01002336.1_pt1 | contig 83500 bp, 98 predicted proteins | sample 615371 | NCBI WGS metagenome assembly LDZR01 (sample SAMN03408294, study PRJNA278302) | terrestrial metagenome | isolation source: oil reservoir sample K2 | place: USA: Alaska, North Slope, Kuparuk formation | collected 2013
CCCATTGCTATAGAGGAAGGGCTGCGTTTTGCTATTCGTGAAGGCGGCAGAACCGTAGGTGCCGGCGTGGTCACTGCTTTGAAGGAATAATTAGGTTAAAGGGATTGATTTAGTAATACAATGCGATGAAGTGGAAGGTTGCTGTTAAAACAACAGGTAATTTCCACAGAGAATTGTCCGAAAATCGGGCGAAGGAGGTTAAAAAGAATGGCTAAGGAGAACAAGATTAGAATTAAATTAAAGGCTTATGATCATGAAATTTTAGATCAGTCTGCAAAGAAAATAGTAGAAACTGCTCGTCGGACGGGAGCAGAGGTATCAGGCCCCATTCCCCTTCCGACAAAAAGAACAGTGTATACCATTTTAAGGTCGCCTCACGTAAATAAGGATTCGAGAGAGCAGTTTGAAATGAGAGTGCACAAAAGATTAATTGATATTATTGACCCTACTCCCAAAACGGTAGATTCTTTAATGCGTCTTGATTTACCTGCAGGGGTAGATATAGAAATCAAGCTTTAATGCTGCTTAAGAGGCAGGAGGTGATACTAATGCCAAAGGGTTTGCTGGGGATAAAGGTGGGTATGACACAGATCTTTAATGATAAAGGAGAACTCATACCGGTGACAGCAGTGGAAGCAGGGCCCTGTCAGGTTATACAGAAGAAGACAGTGGAAAAGGATGGATATAACGCTATTCAGGTAGGCTTCATGGAAATAGATGAGCGAAAAGTCAACAAGCCCATGAAAGGGCATTTTAAAAAAGCCGGTACTAAGATGTACCGTTATGTAAGGGAGTTCAGGGTTGATAATCCTGATGAGTATGAAGTGGGGCAGGAAATTAAAGTAGATATATTTTCTGAAGGGGATAAAGTAGATGTTGTGGGAACCTCCAAAGGAAAGGGCTTTGCAGGAGGCATAAAAAGACATGGCTTCAAAAGGGGTCCTTCCAGCCATGGTTCCCGGTATCACAGACGTCCTGGCTCCCTTGGAGCTAAGGGACCGGCTAGGGTATTTAAGGGTAGAAAGATGCCCGGTCATAAGGGAGTAGAAAGAGTAACCATTCAAAACTTAGAAGTTATAAAATCGGATGCAGAAAAGAATCTGCTTCTGCTGAAAGGCTCCATACCCGGGCCGAAAAAAGGACTGGTTATTATTAAGGAAGCAATCAAAGCCCCGCAGCAGGGATAGAAAGGAGGAAGCGGATATGCCCAAGGTTCCCGTTTATTCCACCAGCGGTGAGCAGGTGGGCGAGATGGAACTCAGCGATGAAGTATTTGGCGAAGAAATTAATGAGGCAGTTATTTATGAAGTTGCACTGAGCCAGATGGCCAATGCCAGAGTAGGTACAGCTTCCACTAAAACCAGGGGAGAAGTACGGGGCGGAGGAAGAAAGCCTTGGCGGCAGAAAGGTACTGGTCGTGCCCGGGCTGGTTCCATTCGTTCACCTTTATGGAAAGGCGGCGGCGTGGTTTTTGGACCTAAGCCGAGAGACTACAGCTACAGGCTGCCCCGCAAGGTTAGGAGGCTTGCCTTAAGATCGGCTTTGTCTTCTAAGGTAGCAGAAGATAACCTTATAGTTCTTGATTCCCTCAAATTTGAGGAACCTAAAACAAAGAAAATGCTGGAAATTCTAAAAACTTTTGATGCTGATAAAAAGACAGTGGTTGTTACGGAAAAAAATAATGAAAATGCTTATAAGTCAGCCAGAAATATTCCTGGCATAACTCACAGATCGGCTGAAAATTTAAGCGTGCTGGATATTGTTACCCATGAAAAGCTCCTTATGACCAAGGATGCTGTGGTCCACCTGGAGGAGGTGTTGAGCAATGGATAGGGCTGAGGATATTATCCTAAAACCAGTAATTTCAGAGAAATCAATGGAGCTTATAGGAGAAAACAAATATACCTTTTGGGTGGATAAAAGAGCCAACAAAGTACAGATCAAAAAAGCCATTGAAGAGCTCTTTGATGTTAAGGTGGAAAAGGTAACCACAATGAATGTGAAGGGGAAGCTTAAACGCTTTGGTAGGAATGTGGGACGTACTCCTAACCGTAAAAAGGCCATTGTCAAGTTGAGAGAAGGAGATAAAATTGAGATATTTGAAGGGCTCTAAATCTGCTCAAACAGGAAGGAGGGAAATAAGGTGCCCATAAAAAAGTTTAAACCTACTTCCCCCGGAAGACGGCAGATGACGGTTTTAACTTTTGAAGAAATAACTACTGATGAACCGGAAAAATCTTTAGTGGAACCTTTAAAAAAGCATTCAGGTAGAAATTTCCAGGGGAAAATAACGGTCAGGCATCGAGGTGGACGCCATAAAAGACTTTATAGAATAATTGATTTCAAAAGGGACAAAGATGGAATTCCCGGTACTGTTTCTACTATAGAGTATGATCCCAACCGCACTGCCAATATTGCCCTGATTACCTATGCTGACGGAGAAAAACGATACATTATTGCGCCTGAAGGGCTAAAAGTTGGGGATAAAATAATGTCAGGTCCAGATGCAGATATAAAGGTGGGCAACGCCCTTAAGCTCAGGGATATACCATTGGGAACAGTTATTCATAATATAGAGCTTTATCCAGGAAGGGGAGCTCAGCTGGCTCGAGCTGCTGGTGCAGAAGCACAGCTTATAGCTAAGGAAGGCAAGTATGCCCATGTAAGACTGCCTTCTGGAGAGGTGCGCTTAATCCATCTGGACTGCAAAGCAACCATAGGACAGGTAGGAAATATTGATCATGAGAATGTTAAAATAGGAAAAGCCGGCCGTAATCGTTGGCTGGGCATAAGACCCACAACACGTGGTGTTGCTACGAACCCTGCTGACCATCCCCATGGGGGTGGTGAGGGTAAAGCACCCGTTGGAGGAATTCCGCAGACTCCGTGGGGGAAAATTGCTCACGGGGTTAAAACCCGTAAGAAAAAGCCTTCGGATAAGCTTATAGTTAAACCTAGGAAGAAGTAATACCAGCTGAGGAAAGGGGGTTGCACAATATATCATGGGAAGATCCCTAAAAAAAGGACCTTACTGCGATCCCAAGCTTCTTAAAAAAATCGAAGAAATGAACAAAAAGGGCGAAAAAAAAGTTATAAAAACATGGTCCCGAAGATCGACTATTTTGCCACAGATGGTGGGACATACCATTGCTGTTCATGATGGAAAACGGCATGTTCCCATATATATCACTGAAGAAATGGTAGGGCATAAATTGGGCGAGTTTGCACCAACCCGTTATTTCAGAGGGCATGGTGCACATACAGAGCGCTCAACCGCCCTTAAATAGTGTACAGAGGGGGGGGTAGCGAGTGGAAGCAAAAGCTGTAGGTAGATATATAAGGATTTCCCCTTATAAAGTTAGACAGGTAGTGAACTTAATAAGGGGTAAAGATGTGAATGAGGCATTGGCAATTTTAAAGTTCACTCCTAAAAAAGCAGCAGTGGTGGTTGAAAAAGTATTAAGATCAGCCATTGCCAATGCCGAGCATAATTACAATATGGACCGTGATAACCTTTATATTTCTAAAATTTTTGTCGATCAAGGACCTGCACTAAAGCGTTATAAACCCAGAGCCTTCGGTAGAGCTGATTTAATACGCAGAAGGACCAGTCACATTACGGTGGTAGTAAAGGAAAGGGAGGAGGTTAGTTAGTGGGACAGAAGGTACATCCCAAAGGGCTGCGCATAGGAATTATAAAAGACTGGGATTCTAAGTGGTATGCTGAAAAGGATTTCAATAAGCTTCTTCTTGAAGATCAAAAAGTTCGGGAATATATTAAGAAAAAGCTTTATGCCGCAGGGATATCTACTATTGGTATCGAAAGGGCAGCCAACAGAATGAGAATAAGCATTCATACTGCTAAGCCTGGAATGGTTATAGGCCGCGGCGGAGCAGAGATAGAGGCGCTGCGCAAAGAAATCGAAGAGATGACAGGTCGTCAGGTTAACATAAACATTGTTGAAATTAAGCAGCCGGAGCTTGATGCCCAGCTGGTGGCGGAAAACGTTGCGGCACAGCTTGAAAAAAGGGTTTCTTTCCGTAGGGCTATGAAGCAGGCTATAGCAAGGGCCATGCGTTCTGGTGCCGAGGGAATAAAAATAGCATGTTCCGGCCGCCTTGGTGGTGCGGAAATGGCTCGTACCGAGTGGTACAGCGAGGGCAAAGTGCCCCTTCAAACCCTTCGTGCAGACATTGACTATGGTTTTGCAGAGGCCCATACCACTTATGGAGTTATTGGAGTTAAAGTCTGGATTTATAAAGGTGAAGTGCTTCCCAAGGTCAGTGGGGAAGGAGGCGAATAATCTATGTTAATGCCCAAAAAAGTTAAGTTTCGCAGACATCATAGGGGACGTATGAAGGGTAAGGCTACTTCCGGAAATACCCTGCTTTACGGAGAGTACGGACTGCAGGCTTTGGAACCAGCATGGATATCAAGCAGGCAGATCGAGGCCGCACGTATTGCCATAACAAGGCACGTCAAGCGGGGAGGAAAACTCTGGATCAGAATTTTCCCCGATAAGCCTGTAACTGCTAAGCCTGCTGAGACCAGAATGGGCAGCGGTAAAGGATCTCCAGAATATTGGGTTGCTGTGGTAAAACCTGGTCGTATTATGTTTGAGCTTGCTGGAGTTGATCAGGATACAGCCCGGGAGGCTATGAGGCTAGCTTCCCATAAACTGCCCATAAAAACTAAGTTTGTGGCAAGACAAGTGCTGGGTGGTGAAGCAGATGAAAGCTAAAGAGCTAAGGGAATTATCAACGGAAGAGCTGCAGCAGAAGGTAGGGGAGCTTAAAAGGGAACTTTTTAACCTTCGTTTTCAGCTGGCAACAGGACAGCTTGAAAATCATATGAGAATAAGACAGGTTCGTAAAGATATTGCAAGGGTTAAAACAATATTGAGGGAAAGAGAATTACAGCAGATGAAGGCGAAAGCAGGAAGGAGGTAGCAGCTGTTGAGTGAAAGGCCAAAGAGAAAAGTGCGTACTGGTATAGTAGTTAGCGACAAAATGGATAAAACTGTTGTAGTGTTGGTTGAGAACAATGTCCGCCACAAACTTTACAACCGTACCATTAAAAGGAGCAAACGATTCAAAGCCCATGATGAAGAGAACCGTTGTAAAGTTGGGGATAAGGTAAAAATTATGGAAACTAGACCCCTAAGTAAAGAAAAAAGATGGCGCGTAGTGGAGATTTTGGAAAGAGCAGAATAATTAAAAAATTAAAAATCAGTCAGCTCAAACTGCACGAAAGGGGGCATAGCTGTGATTCAGGCTGAAACTGAACTAAAGGTTGGAGATAATACCGGTGCAAAGAGGATCAAATGCATAAGGGTTTTAGGAAGCTCCGGGAAAAAATATGCCACTGTTGGTGACGTTATAATAGCTTCAGTTAAGGAAGCCACGCCCGGAGGCGTTGTAAAAAAAGGAGATGTTATCCGTGCGGTGGTTGTAAGGACGAAAAATCAAATTCGGCGTAAGGATGGAAGCTACATTCGTTTTGGCGAGAATGCCGCAGTTATCATAAATGATCAGGGGGAGCCCCGGGGTACAAGGATATTTGGTCCAGTTGCCCGGGAGCTAAGGGAGAAAAACTACATGCGCATTGTGTCCCTTGCTCCAGAGGTGCTATAGGAGGTGATAGCTGTGACTGCACCCAAATTAAAAGTTAAAAAAGATGATTTGGTTATGGTAATTTCAGGAAAAGATGCAGGAAAAAAAGGAAAAGTAATAAAGGCAATGCCCAAGCAGCAGAAAGTTGTAGTAGAGGGAGTCAACATAGTTAAAAAGCATCAGCGTCCCACCCGTTCCATGCCCCAGGGTGGCATTATTGAAAAAGAGGCTCCCATTCATGTTTCCAACGTTATGGTTATATGCAGCAAATGTGACAGGCCCGTCAGAGTGGGCCGTAAAAAAACAGAAAGCGGTATTCGAGTTAGATACTGCAAAAAGTGCGGAAATATTCTAGACTAAAGCTGTAGAAAAGGGGGTGACTGTGCTTTGCCCAGGTTGAAGGAGAAATACAAAAAAGAAGTTGTTCCTGCTTTGATGGAAATTTTTAAATACAAAAATGTAATGGAAGTTCCCAAAATTGAGAAAATCGTTATAAATATGGGGGTTGGAGAAGCCACTCAGAATCCCAAAGCATTAGATGCTGCTGTGGAAGATCTAACTCTTATAAGCGGGCAGAAGCCCATTATAAGAAAGGCTAAGAAATCCATAGCGGGTTTTAAGCTTCGTCGAGGGATGCCCATAGGCTGTAAAGTTACTCTCCGCGGCGATCGCATGTGGGAATTTGCAGATAAGCTTATAAATATAGCACTGCCCAGAGTGCGTGATTTTAAAGGTGTTTCACCCAATTCCTTTGACGGTAGGGGCAATTATGCCTTGGGAATAAGGGAACAGCTGATATTTCCTGAAATAGATTACGATAAAGTTGATAAAGTTCGTGGTATGAATATTGTTTTTGTTACTACTGCCAAGACCGATGAGGAAGCCAGAGAACTGTTGAGGCTTTTAGGGATGCCTTTTAGGCAGACGGCATAATTGACAAAAAGCATAAATGGGAAAAGGAGGTTAAATATGGCCCGTAAAGGAAAACTGGAATCTCACAAACGTAAACCCAAGTTTCGTGTGAGAGCTTATAATAGATGTTCCTTATGCGGTAGGCCCAGAGCTTACATGAGGAAGTTTGGAGTTTGCCGTATTTGTTTCCGTGAATTGGCTTACGAAGGGAAAATTCCGGGCGTTACCAAATCCAGCTGGTAGATCTGCAGCCGAAAGGGGGGACAAACTGATATGGTTATGACGGATCCAATAGCTGAATACTTGACTAGGATAAGAAACGCAAACATGGCTTACAAGGAGACAGTAGAAGTATCGGCTTCAAAGATGAAAAAAGCCATAAGCGAAATACTTAAGAGAGAAGGTTATATAAAAGATTATGAATATATAGAGGACGGCAAACAGGGTGTTCTAAGGCTCTATTTAAAATACGGTCCCAATCGTGAAAAGGTCATAACAGGAATTAAGCGCATAAGCAAACCCGGTATGAGGGTATATGTTGGAAAAGATGAAATTCCAAGGGTACTGGGCGGCCTTGGAATTGCAATAATTTCAACTTCCAAGGGCATTCTCACCGACAAAGAAGCACGCAGAGAAGGTGTCGGTGGAGAAGTAATCTGTTATGTTTGGTAGCTGCCGGTGAGGAGGTGTTGACATGTCAAGGGTTGGAAAGGCTCCAATTAAACTTGCCAGTGGAGTAGAAGTAAAGGTCGATGATGACAACACGGTTACAGTTAAGGGCCCAAAGGGCACCCTTACGCAGAAAATGCCTCGAGAAATGAAAATTATTGTGGAGAATTCTGTGGTAAGGGTAGAGAGGCCAACGGATCAAAAAAATCATAAAGCTCTTCATGGACTGACCCGTGCGCTGATCAACAATATGGTAATTGGTGTTACAGAGGGTTTCCAAAAAGCCCTTGAAGTTGTTGGAGTTGGATACCGCGCCCAGCTTAAAGGAAAAAAGCTGGTGCTGATGGTGGGATATTCTCAGCCTGTCGAGCTTGATATTCCTGAAGGGATTGAAGTTGAAGTTCCCGACAACAACAACATTATCATTAAAGGTATAGATAAACAGCAGGTGGGAGAGTTTGCGGCCAGGGTGAGAAAGGTAAGACCTCCTGAGCCGTATAAAGGTAAGGGTATAAGATACAAGAATGAGGTTGTAAGACGTAAAGAAGGTAAAGCCGGTGTAGCAAAAGGATAAGGTATTATAACAGCAAAGGGGGGACATAAGTTTGTTTAAAAGATTTGACCGTAGTGCTGCAAGGATTAAAAGGCACAGACGCATTCGCAAAAAGATAATGGGCACTAAAGAGCGTCCTCGGCTGTGTGTTTATAGAAGCTTAAAGCATATTTATGCCCAAATAATAGATGACATTGAGGGCAGGACTTTGGTAGCTGCTTCCACATTGGATCCCGCGTTAAGGGGTACTTTAAGCAGTACCAGCAATAAGGAAGCTGCAAAAAAAGTAGGAGAGCTGATTGCTCAAAAGGCTTTGGATAAGGGCATAAAAAAAGTTGTATTTGACAGGGGCGGCTACAAATATCACGGCAGGGTTGCAGCTCTGGCTGAAGGTGCCCGGGAAAAAGGCTTGGAGTTTTGAAAGGAGGTAGTAGGTGAATGGAATATGAAAGCCTGGAGCAGCAACAGCAGCAGGAATTCATTGAAAAAGTGGTCAGCATAAAGCGCGTGGCCAAAGTGGTTAAAGGTGGAAGACGCTTCAGCTTCAGTGCTCTAGTTGTGGTAGGCGACGGAGAAGGCCGCGTAGGTGTTGGTTTGGGCAAAGCAGCAGAAGTTCCCGACGCTATAAGGAAGGGAGCAGAACGGGCAAAGAAAAACATGATCCAAGTTCCCATTGTTGATACCACTATTCCCTATGAAATTATAGGTAAGTTTGGAGCAGCAAGGGTGCTTTTAAAGCCTGCCAGCAAAGGAACGGGTGTTATAGCTGGAGGTCCTGTTAGAGCTGTTTTGGAAGCTGCTGGAATAAAAAACATATTGACAAAATCCTTGGGGTCTAACAATGCAATTAACATGGTATATGCTACAATGGAGGGGCTTAAAGAGTTGAAATCCCCTGAAAAGATAGCTCAGCTTAGAGGTAAATCGCTAGAGGAGCTGCTGGGCTGATTGGAGGGATCGAAGTTGGGCAGCAAAAAATTGAAGATAACTTTGGTACACAGTGCTATTGGAAGGAACGAGAAGCAGAGAAGGACTTTAAAAGCTTTAGGTCTTTCAAAACTCAACCAAACTGTGATAAAAGATGACAGACCTGAAATACGCGGCATGGTTAACAAATTAAAGCACTTACTAGATGTTGAAGAAATTGAGGCTGAGGAGGTATAGCCTATGCAACTTCATGAATTGAAGCCGGTGCCGGGATCCAGACGCAGAAGAAAAAGGAAAGGGCGCGGTGAAAGCAGCGGTTTGGGCAAAACTGCAGGCAGAGGTCATAAAGGACAAAAAGCCCGCTCCGGCGGTAAGGTGCGTAGGGGCTTTGAAGGGGGTCAAATGCCCCTGGTTAGGCGCATTCCTAAACGAGGATTTACTAATATCTTTAAAAAAGAGTATGTCGTTGTTAATGTTGGGGACTTGAATCAGCGTTTTAATGCCGGCGATGAAGTTACTCCAGAAAGTCTTCGGGAAAAAGGACTGGTTAAGTCCATTAAAGATGGAATTAAGATTCTCGGAGATGGAGATCTTGATAAAAATTTAACTGTAAAGGCCCATGCTTTCAGCAGAACCGCGGTGGAAAAGATTGAAGCTGCGGGGGGCAAAGTTGAGGTGGTTTAAAATTGCTGTCAACCCTTAAAAATGTTTGGAAATTATCCGATTTAAGGGCCAGGGTCCTATTTACATTGGCAATGTTTATTGTATTTCGCCTGGGTGCCCATGTACCTGTACCGGGTATAAATGCTGAACAGATTAAGGAACTTCTTCAGAGCGGAACCCTCTTTGGCTTTTTTGATGTGATTTCAGGTGGAGCTTTTAAGAAGTTTACAGTTTTTGCCATGGGAGTAATGCCATATATCAACGCATCCATAATAATGCAGCTTCTTACGGTTATTATTCCGAGTCTGGAAAAACTGTCCAAAGAAGGGGAAGAGGGAAGAAAAAAACTGACCCAGTATACCCGCTACGGTACTGTTGTTCTGTCATTTATACAGGCACTGGGAATGTCCTTTTATTTAACCAGACAGCCCAATGTTTTAAATGAAGTATCTATTGGTTCTATTGCAGTAATTGTTATCAGCCTGACTGCGGGCACCATTTTTCTAATGTGGTTGGGTGAGCTGATAACGGAATATGGAATTGGAAATGGTATTTCCCTTTTAATATTTGCAGGTATTGTTTCAAGGCTTCCCGCAGGGCTGTATACCATATGGGAATATCTTAAGGCAGGAACCGCAAATTATTTCACAGTGCTTCTATTTGTGATCATAGCCGTGATAATTATAGCTGGAATCGTTGCTATTCAGGAAGGACAGAGGAAAATCCCTGTTCAGTATGCAAAAAGGGTTGTAGGCCGTAGAGTGTATGGGGGGCAGAGCACCCATATTCCTTTGAAGGTTAATCAAGCAGGGGTTATACCAGTTATTTTTGCTATGTCCATACTGCTTTTCCCAACGACTATATCAGCATGGTTTCCCACTAACTCCATTGCACGAACCATTAATGCTATATTTGATCCTAGGTCTGTGCCGTACATGGTAATGTATACCCTTTTAATTATATTTTTCACATATTTTTACACTGCGGTTACCTTCAACCCTCAGGACGTAGCGGACAATTTAAAGAAGTACGGTGGTTTTATTCCTGGACTGCGTCCTGGAAGACCCACTGCAGAGTATATAGATAAGATTTTAACCAGAATAACCCTTGCAGGTGCTGTTTTCCTGGCCTTTATCGCTCTGCTTCCGAACTTTGTTATGGGGTTAACTGGCCTCAATATCTATTTTGGTGGAACATCACTGCTCATCGTTGTGGGTGTGGCTTTGGATACAATGAAGCAGCTGGAGTCTCATCTGCTGATGCGCAACTACCAGGGCTTTATGAAAAAGCTGTAAAGCTTGAATGAAGGAAGGGGTTTTATCATGAGGATTATTCTGCTGGGACCTCCGGGTTCTGGAAAGGGAACACAGGCTGAATTTATAAAAAAGAAGCTCGGCATATCCCATATTTCCACTGGGGATATGTTCCGAAAAGCCATTGAAGAAGGAACAGAACTTGGAAGAAAGGCAAAAGAATATTTGGATTCCGGACAGCTTGTTCCTGATGAGATTACAGTGGGAATAGTTAGGGAGAGACTCAATGAATCAGATTGTGAGAGAGGTTTTCTGCTGGACGGCTTTCCACGGACTGTAACACAGGCAGAGGCGCTGGATGAAATTCTGAAAGAAAAAGGTGTGGAACTTGATGCAGTGATCAATATCAATGTTTCCCGTGAAGAGCTTATTAAAAGACTTACGGGAAGAAGAATATGCCGAAACTGCGGTGCTACCTATCATATTATTTTTAATCCTCCGGCAGTGGAAAACACCTGTGATAAATGCGGAGGAGAGCTCTATCAAAGAAAAGACGATACTGAAGAAACCATAATCAACCGCCTTGAAGTATATAAGAAACAGACTGAACCCTTGATACAGTACTATGAGAATAGAGGAATTCTTAAAAACATTGACGGGGGACAGAGCATTGATGAAGTTACCAGGGAAATAGGGATCAGTCTTGGGAGAGATTGGTAATGATATTTTTAAAATCGGAGCAGGAATTGGAGCTGATGAGGGAGGCAGGAAGGGTTGTTGCCAATGTGCTTTTAGAACTTGAGGTAGCTGTAAAACCGGGAATTACGACAGAGAAATTGAATGAAATTGCAGAAGATATTATTATAAAATCCGGAGCCAGACCCTTGTTTAAAGGGTACAAAGGTTTTCCTGCTAGTATTTGTACTTCCATTAATGAGGAAGTGGTTCATGGAATTCCAGGTTTAAGAAAGCTCGAATCTGGGGATATTATTAGTATTGACGTGGGTGTGGAAAAAAATGGATACTGCGGTGATGCGGCGGTTACCATACCCGTTGGTGACGTTGATGAGGAAGTTATGAGGCTGATTGAGGTTACCCGTGAGGCTTTGGCTGCGGGTATCAAACAGGCAGTTATGGGCAACAGGTTGAGTGATATTTCCCATGCAGTTCAGTCCTATGTTGAGAGCAATGGGTTTTCCGTTGTAAGAGAGTATGTGGGACACGGTATAGGCAGAAAAATGCATGAGGAGCCTCCTGTCCCAAATTTTGGTGTTCCCGGCAGAGGACCCCGTCTTGTTCCCGGTATGGTGCTGGCAATTGAGCCTATGGTAAATATGGGAACATATATGGTTCAGGTAAAAGAAGATGGTTGGACGGTAGTTACATGTGATGGCAAATATTCGGCTCATTTTGAACATACAGTTGCTGTTACAAAAGATGGTCCCCGTATACTTACTCTGCCGTAGGAATTATGCGGTATCTTCCTTGGAGGTGCCTCCATGGTAGCATTGGGTGATATTAAAATTGGCCAGGTGGTAAGGTCCAAAGCTGGCCGTGATAAAGGCAGGTTTTTTATAGTTGTAGCGGTGGAAGGAAATAGGGTATATATAGCAGATGGAGACCTAAGAAGGGTAGAAGCTCCCAAAAAGAAAAACATAAAACATATTCAGGTTACCAATCATGTGGTTGAAAAGATTGCAGAAAAAATTAAGAAAGGGCAGAACCTTTCCAACAAAGAATTTCGCCGTGAGCTTCAAGCTTTGGGATATTGGGGGGATAACAGCACTTGAAAATAAAAGGGAAAAGGAGGTTGATGCATAGGGATGCCTAAAGATGATGTTATTGAAGTGCAGGGTACAGTTATAGAACCCCTGCCCAATGCAATGTTCCGTGTGGAGTTGGATAACGGACATAAGGTACTGGCCCATGTATCTGGAAAAATCAGAATGAATTTTATTAGGATTCTTCCAGGAGATAGGGTTACAGTGGAACTTTCACCATATGATCTTTCTAGGGGCCGAATTGTTTATAGATTTAAATAAGTAAATAATAAGAAAGCTTTTTATAGTGCGCTGTTTTTATATAGTATGTGAGTTGAATTCGGAGTATATAAACCTAGCAGGAGAAGGAGGAAAAAGAAAATGAAGGTTAAGCCTTCTGTTAAGCCTATTTGTGATAAATGCAAGATAATCAAAAGGCATGGTAAAGTTATGGTAATTTGCGAAAACCCTAAGCACAAACAGAAACAGGGGTAAATATGAGATCACCTGGTTTAAATTGGAGGTGTGAATGGAATGGCAAGAATTGCAGGTGTTGACCTTCCACGGGACAAAAGGACGGTCATAGCGCTGACTTATATTTTCGGCATTGGTCGTTCAAGAGCGGAAGAAATTGTTAAAGCTACTGGAATTAATCCCGACACCAGGGTCCGTGATTTGACTGAAGAGGAAATAACAAAATTAAGGGATTATATAGATAAGAATTACACAGTGGAGGGAGATCTCCGCAGAGAAATAGCCATGAATATTAAGCGCCTTATGGAAATAGGGTGCTATCGCGGTTTAAGGCACCGTCGAGGGCTTCCTGTACGGGGACAACGTACCAGAACCAATGCCAGAACCCGTAAAGGACCCAGAAAGACTGTGGGCGTAAGACGTAAGAAATAAAAAGCTGTGGAGGGAGGTTAGTTAATGGCTAAGAAAACTGCAAAAGCTAGGGCTAAAAAAAGAGAAAAGAAGAATGTAGAGGTTGGCATAGCCCATATCAAGTCAACCTTTAACAATACCATTATTACTATAACTGATAAAAATGGAAATACCATTTCCTGGGCAAGCGCAGGGACTGTAGGCTTTAAAGGTTCCCGGAAAAGCACTCCCTTTGCTGCTCAGTTGGCTGCTGAAGCTGCTGCTAAAGAGGCAATGGAACATGGGATGAAAGAAGTGGAGTGTTATGTAAAGGGTCCTGGTGCTGGACGGGAAGCAGCAATTCGTTCTCTGCAGGCGGCGGGGTTAGAAGTAAGTGTGATAAAGGATGTAACACCCATTCCTCATAATGGATGTAGACCACCTAAGAGAAGAAGAGTTTAAGGAGGTGCAGTGATTTGGCAAGGTATACAGGTCCCGTATGCAGGTTGTGTAGAAGGGAAGGTATTAAACTTTATTTAAAAGGAGAGCGCTGCTATACAAATAAATGCGCTGTGGAAAGAAGGCCTTATGCTCCAGGACAGCACGGACACAACCGCAAAAAATTATCTGAATACGGTATTCAGCTTAGAGAAAAACAAAAGGTTAGAAGAATTTACGGCATCAATGAGAGGCAGTTTAGGCGCTATTTTGCTGAAGCAGAAAGGCAAAAAGGCGTTACGGGCGAAATTCTTATGCGCCTTTTAGAAAGACGGCTGGATAATGTGGTTTACAGGTTGGGTTTTGCGGTTTCTAGACCCCAAGCTAGGCAGATAGTTCTTCATGGTCATGTGCAGGTAAACGGCAGGAAAGTAAATATACCATCCTATTTAGTTGATATAGGAGATGAAGTGGAAATTAGGGAAAAGAGCAAGAATCTGCAGATATTCCAAGAGGCTAAAGAGGCAGCAAGGTCAGTTCCCAAGTGGTTGGAAGTGGACTTGGATCAGTTGAAGGGTAAAGTTGTATCATTCCCAACCATGGAAGATCTGGATATACCAGTGGAACCCCATCTCATAGTAGAACTTTATTCTCGTTAATGTTATTTGCTGTATGGAGGCTTTCCGTGAAGGAGGGTTTAGATGCTTGAGATAGAAAGACCCAAAATTGAATGTGTTGAAATGGCTGATGATAAAACTTATGGTAAGTTTGTAGTTGAGCCTTTGGAGCGCGGCTATGGGACAACTTTAGGTAATTCATTGAGAAGGATACTTCTTTCTTCTCTTCCCGGCTCAGCAATAACATCCATTAGGATAGATGGGGTTTTACACGAGTTTTCTGATGTTCCAGGAGTCATTGAAGACGTGACAGAAATAATTTTAAACTTAAAAACCCTTCCGCTGAAAATGCATTCTGATGAGCCTAAAGTGATCAGGATTGAAGCTGAAGGAGAGGGGCCTGTTACTGCACGGGATATACAGGCCGATTCCGATATTGAAATAATCAACCCTGATCACCATATTGCTACCCTTACCGGAGAAAAGAAATTTGTTATGGAAATGACTGTGGAAAAGGGAAGGGGATACCGTCCTGCGGATAAAAATAAAAAGCCAGGGGATCCCATAGGCGTAATACCCATAGATTCCATTTTTAATCCGGTTACAAAGGTAAATTTCACTGTATCTAATACTAGAGTAGGCCAGGTTACGGATTATGATAAGCTTACCCTTGAAGTTTGGACCGATGGTACCATAGCTCCAGATGAAGCTATATCATCTTCTGCAAAAATACTAAATGAACATTTGAAGCTGTTTATTGGTTTGACTGAAGAAATAAGCGATGAAGTGACCATGGTGGAAAAAGAAGAAGAAACTAAGGACAGGGTCCTTGAAATGACCATTGAAGAGCTGGATCTTTCCGTTAGATCTTATAATTGTCTGAAGAGGGCAGGCATCAACACTGTTGAAGAACTGATTAAGCGTTCAGAAGAAGAAATGATGAAAGTAAGAAACTTAGGTAAAAAATCCCTGGAAGAGGTTAAATCAAAACTCGCAGAACTGGGATTATCCCTTAGGAAAAATGATGAATGAAGGGAGGTCTAAAGTATGGCTTACGGCAAATTAAGCAGAGAAAAAAGCCACCGTGATATGATGATTCGCAACATGGTCACTTCCTTTTTAAGGGAAGAAAGAATCAGCACTACTGAAGCTAAGGCAAGGGAATTGAAAAGAGCGGCAGAAAAAATGATTACTTTGGGAAAACGGGGTGACCTCCATGCCAGGAGGCAGGCCCTTGCTTTTATTAATGATGAGGATGTGGTAAAAAAGCTTTTTGATGAAATAGCTCCCCGCTATAAAGATCGTAATGGAGGATATACAAGGGTATTAAAGGTGGGTCCAAGACGTGGGGATTCTGCTCCCATGGTTATTGTGGAGCTGGTTTAACGGATGATCGGCAATGATAGAGCTGGAAAGAGTAACATATTTTTATGATGGATCTTCAGAAAAGATTAAAGCTGTAGATGATTTAAGTCTTACTATTGAAGAAGGGCAGCATGTAGCGGTTATCGGTCCCAATGGCTCTGGTAAATCCACACTGGCTAGGCTTTTAAATGCACTTTTGATACCCAAAAACGGGAGAGTTCTGGTGGATGGAATTGATACCCGGAATAGGGACAGATGGTGGGATATTCGGCAGAAAGTGGGTATAGTATTTCAAAATCCAGATAATCAGATCGTAGCTACAAGTGTTGAAGAAGATGTGGCTTTTGGCCCAGAAAACCTTGGACTTCCTCCTGAAGAAATTGCATTGAGGGTGAATGAAGCTTTATCCCTCGTACGGATGGAACATTTAAAAGATTGGGCACCCCACAACCTTTCCGGTGGGCAGAAGCAGAGAGTGGCAATTGCAGGTGTTATTGCCATGAGACCAAAATATTTAGTAATGGATGAGCCCACAGCAATGCTGGACCCGCAGGGGCGGAAAGAAGTTTTGGCTGCTTTGGATCATTTAAAGAAAAAAGGTATGAGTATAATTTTTATTACCCATTTTATGGAAGAGGCTGCGTTGGCTGACAGAGTGCTGGTTATGGATAAAGGCAGAATAGTTCTGGATGGGGTGCCTAAATGGGTATTTGCTCAGGAGGAGATTCTCCGTGCTATAAATTTGGATTTGCCTCCCATAACGGAGCTTGCCAACGAGCTTAGACGAGAAGGAGTTTGTCTTCCGGAGGGCATGCTTCATGTAGAAGAATTGGTGGATGAGCTATGGCATTTATTGAGTTGAAGGATGTTATGGTAATTTATAAACCCGGCACACCCTATGAAGCTGTTGCTTTAGAAAATATAAATTTGTCAATTAATAAAGGTGAGTTTTTGGGAATAATTGGTCCCACTGGTTCAGGAAAATCAACCCTGGTGCAGCTTTTTAACGGGCTTATTATGCCTCATAGGGGGAAGGTTTTAGTAGACGGCATCGATCTCTCGGATTTGAAGGGATATCAGCTGAGGGAAATTCGCCGGAGAATAGGTTTGGTGTTTCAATATCCTGAAAATCAGCTTTTTGGTGAAACTGTTGCTGAGGATATAGCCTTTGGACCCAGGAATCTGGGTTTTAAAGAGGAAGATGTTCACAGAAGGGTAAAAGAGGCAATGGAGTTTGTGGGATTGGATTATGAAAGCTTCAAAGATCGTTCACCATTTACTTTAAGCGGTGGCGAAATGCGCAGGACTGCCATTGCCGGTATTCTTGCCATGGGACCTGAGGTGCTGGTTCTTGATGAGCCCTCTGCTGGTATGGATCCTAGGGGACGCAGAGAGATTTTAAGCCGAATAGCTGGCATCCATAAAGAACTGAAAATTGCTGTTGTTCTGGTGTCCCATAATATGGATGATATAGCCCGTTTTGCCCAGAGAGTTATAGTTTTAAATGAGGGAAAGATAGTTTTAGAGGGGACTCCACAAGAAATATTTTCTCTTGGGGAGAAAATTAGGGATTTGGGATTGGATGTTCCTCCGATTACTGAGCTGGTTTTGAGGCTTAAAAAAAGGGGAATTAATATTCGTTCTGATATATGTACAGTGGAGGAAGCTCGGGAGGAAATTTTGAGATTGCTGGGGAGAAGGTAAATGCTGGAAGACATTACTATCGGCCAGTATTATCCTGGTGATTCCATTATTCACAAACTTGATCCCAGAGTTAAAATTGCTGCAGCACTCATATATATGACATGTCTTTTTGTGGTGAATAATTACTGGGGATACTTGATAGTTATAACAGCCGGAGTTGCGGCAGTAAGTCTTTCCCGTATACCGGCTGGATTTTTTATGAAGGGGCTGCGCCCTGTTTTTTTGCTTTTAATGATAACCTTTCTGCTTAATCTTTTTCTTACACCGGGTACGGTATTGCTTGAATTGGGGTTTCTTAAGGCAACAAAGGAAGGCGCAGTGCTTGGAATTTATATGGCTGTACGTTTGGCTATGCTTGTAATAGTGGCATCTCTTGTGAGTCTTACTACAACCCCTGTAAATTTGACAGAGGGAATAGAGAAGCTCCTGCATCCCTTTAAAAGAGTTGGCGTTCCTGCCCATGAACTGGCTATGATGATGACCATTGCCCTGCGGTTTATACCTACCCTTATCGAAGAAGCTAATAAAATTATAAAAGCTCAAATGGCTAGGGGTGCCGTATTTGATGAAGGGGGCTTTATTCAGCGGATAAAAAATATTATTCCTGTAGTTGTTCCCCTTTTTGTGGGGGCTTTAAGGCGTGCTGATGAACTGGCTACAGCGATGGAAGCAAGATGCTACCGAGGAGGAGAGGGGCGGACCAGGCTGAGGGAACTATCTATGGAAGTTAGAGATGTTTTTGCTCTCATTGTGACATTTGTATTTTTTGCAGTTTCCCTATGGAGCCGGTGGTGGTTTTAAATGAAAGCAAATATTAAGCTGACAATTCAGTATGATGGGACTAACTTTAACGGCTGGCAGGTACAAAAAATGCATCCCCAAGCCCGAACCGTACAAGGGGTTTTAGAGAAAGCCCTAGAACGCATTGTTAAAGAGCCTATTAAGCTCATAGGGGCAGGCCGAACTGATTCCGGCGTGCATGCAAAAGGGCAGGTAGCCAATTTCCATACCACGAGACCCATACCCGTTGAAAAGTGGCCTATTGCGTTAAATTCCATTCTTCCCCCTGATGTAGCCGTTATTGAGGCGGAAGAAGTTCCGGAGAAGTTCCATGCCAGATACTGGGCTAAAAGAAAGACCTATTATTATTACATACTCAACAGAAGATATCCTGACGTTTTTTTAAGAAACTATGCGTATTATATTTCTCAAAAGCTCAATCTTGAAGATATGAGAAGAGCGGCTCAGTTAATTTTGGGCACCCATGATTTCAGGTCTTTTTGTGCAGCGGGAAGCAGCGTTAAAAATTACAGGCGCACCGTTTTTGAAGCGGATTTTTCTTTTAAAGGGGAACTGTTAATATTTAAAATCACAGCTGACGGTTTTCTCCACAAGATGGTTCGGTTGATTATGGGAACGCTTATAGAAATTGGAAGGGGAAAATATCCTTCATCATGGATGAAGGAGGTTTTGGAAGCGCGGGATGTTAAAAAAAGCGGTCCAGCTGCTCCTCCTCACGGCTTATACTTATGTAAAGTTTATTATGAATAAAAAGCATAGAACAGGTTATACCTTTATGTATGTGAATTCATTGTTTGCGGTTGTTCTTTAATTATTCCCAGGCTGCATAAGGAATGGTTTTGGCATCTAACCTGTCTTTATAGGCAGGTTTTTTATTTTTTGAAAAGTTTTTAATGAAGTAAAAAAAGATTGAAAAAGGGATTTTTTTAATTTAAAATCATTTTTACAGGGACTATAATCTTTATTTTAATTTTTTAAAGGAAGGAAATGTTTGGAGGTGTATTAATATAAAGGAAAGAAGTGCGGCAGCAGGATTAACTTTACTGAGCATACTTGTACTTATTATATCCAGCTGCGGCATTTTTTCGGTATCTGAAAAGGATAAAAGCAGTAAAAACGATGTGGTATCTGCTTTATCAAATCAGAGCTTTGTTTCAGATGCTGAAAGGCAGGGATTGGCTTTTATATGCAGTTCAATGTTGAACAGCAGAGGATTAGTTTATCAACTTATTGTAAATGGAGAGCCGGTAAATTCTAATCTCCTTGAAAGTATGGGGCAGATGCTGGAGTATGCCTATTTAACTGGTAATGATGATTTATTTGAAGAGATTTTGAAGCTTATAATGGAAAATTTCAGAACAGAAGAAGGATATTTTTCATGGAAGATTACTGGAGGAAGACAGCAGAAGGCTTCAGCTCTCATTGATGATCTTCGTATTTTAAAAATGATTCTTAGACAAGAAGAAGTTAAGGAGAATAAATGGCAGATTTATAAGGAAACACTGTTGGATTCTTTAAATTTCAGCTTGAGGGATGAAAAATGGGTCAGCTATTATGATGGTAAAAGCAGGAAAAAATCTACAAGGATACCCCTTTTTTATATAGATTTAGAAGTAATGAAAAAAGCAGCAGAAGAAGATCAAAGATTTAAAAAGGCTTATGAATGGGCTGAAAAAATTTTAATGAGTGCTTCAATAAACCAATTCGGTTTTTTTCCCTCATTCCTACAGCTATAAAACAGGTGCTTATATACATTCATCTAAGGTAAATATGGTAGAGAACATTTTAACTGCTTTAAATTACTCTGCAGAGGGGGGAGATATAAGTCCTTTTCTTAATTTTTTAAAAAGAGAAATGAGAAAGGGACACATCTTTAATAATTATTCTTATTACAGTGGTAAGCCCATAGATGAAGCTGAATCTGCTGCTGTATACGCTTTGGCATGTCAGCTTTTTGAGGCGGTAGGAGAAAAGGAATATGCTGATTTATCCTATACAAAAATGCTTGATTTTCAAATAGATGAAGGAACCCTAAAGGGTGGATTTGGAGATGCTCAATCTCAGACTGTATATGCCTTTGATCAGCTGGAATGTTTAAAAGCTATCAGGATGAGGGAAGGGAATAATGAAAAGGGAAAATAGGGATGGAAAAAGACAGGATCATATCTTTTTTACTATTATTATGCTGATTTGGTTGGCTGTATTAGTATTGGTTTTTGCTGAGAGCTATACCATTAATTTCATTCAGTTTTTTATGTCAGGAGTTTTGGTTGTTGCAATGATTTTTTCCTATATTTATGGCATACTGCACGGCTTAATTTTTGCTCTGGTGGTAATTTTTATCTATGGTTCTTATCTTCTTTATGGAACTCTCGTAACGGGAGAGATTGTGGAACTGCGTCTGGATCTGGTGATGTGGCTTATTGCTCTTCCTTTGGGCTCATATATGGCAGGACAGTTGAGCCATTATGTATCCTTTTTGTTTTTACAGAGTGGAGAATACTGGGAGTTAAAAGAGATTGTTACATTGGATGAACTGACGGGGTTTCTTAATAAAAAGGGTTTCTTTGAAGCTCTAGTAAGGGAGATGGAAAGGGCACGGCGTTTTAAAGATCCTTTATCCCTTGTGGTAATAAAGATTTCCAATTTGCCGGAGATGAGAGCCATTTATGGGGAAAAAGGAATAAACTCTATATTAAAAGCTTTATCAGAAAAAATTGACAGCATTATAAGGTCCATAGATATTAAAGGAATTCTTGAACCAGATATTATTGGAATTATTCTTCCCGGTACCAATATTGAAGGTGCTCAAGTCGTTGCAAAAAAGCTCCGCGATGCTGTGGAAGTAATAGAAGTAGCAATAAGAGTAGATCTTAAGGAGAAACAACAGCTTTTAAGATTAAAAGTAACCATAGGAACAGCTGAATTTTCGGAAGAGCTGAATGATCCTTATGTGTTTTATTACAAAGCTTATGAGGGAGCAGAAAAGGATGTGGGATAGTTGCAGAGGCAGCGCTCCTTTATAGCTTTTTATCCATGGGTGGTTTTTATATTTTCTTTAATATTGTTATTGTTTATGCTCTTTGGACCTCCTGCTTGGGGAAAGCTTCCTGTACAAAAGCCCCGAGCGGTGATTGTTTACGAAACTAAGAGCTTAGATACAAATAAATATTTTGATTTGACAGCAGCTATGGGTGAATATCTTGCTCATTTTGATGTGGAAGTTTTAGAACTGGCAAGAAAAGATTGGGAGAAGGGCAAACTTAAAGGCTTCAGTTTGGTAGTGTATTTAGGAACCAGGGAAACTACTTTGTCTTCAGCTATGTTAGAAGAAATGTCCTCAGCTCCTGCGGTTCTTTGGCTGGGATATAATATTGAAGATTATGCAAAATTTGCACGATGGGATAACTTTAAGTTTTTTGGGAGGTCCAATTATTTTGTCCGATTAAAAGTGGGTTCCTCCTTTGAAATGGATATAGACCCATATACTCCTTTGTATATTGCTGATCCTGGAAAAGAAGCGGAAATTACATCTTATGTCAGCAACATTAAAGAGCTGCTACCTTTATCCTGGCAAAAAGGGAATGTTTATTATTTAGGCTCCCTGGATTTTGTTTTTCCATATAACATTTTGACTGGAGAACTTCTGCATAAAATACTTGACTGTGGTAAGGAAAGAACATATCGCGTTCTTTTGAGAATTGAAGATGTAAGCCCCCTTACTGATCCAAACAATTTGCAGAAGCTTATTGATGTTGCTGCATATCATAATATACCCTATGCAGTAGCAGTGATTCCCTTTGATTATCACAGGGGACAAAGGGTGGGTTTGAGCAGTAAAAAAGAACTTATTAAAGTTCTCCGCAGGGTTTATGAAACAGGTGGAGCTATTATTATGCACGGCTGTGAGCACAGCAACAGATATTCCCCTAAAACTGGAGAAGGGTTTGAGTTTTGGAACTCCAAGGATGATCTTCCCATGGAGAATGATGCAGATTTTACAAAAAGCAGGATAGAAATGGGTTTGAAGGAATTCGCAAAGGCAGGGGTATATCCTGTTGCCTTTGAAGCTCCTCACTATTCAATGAGCAGTACGGGATATAAAGTTCTGTCCCAGTATTTTTCTACATATGTAGGCCAAATACAGCTCAGCGATGAAACCTATAAAGCCAGCCTGGAACTTCCTTTCGCAGTTAACTCCATAAGGCTTAATGGGATGAGAGTTTGGCCCGAGACCTTTGGCTATGTAGAGCCAAATGATGTTCTGGCTTATGATAAAATTAGAAAGCTTGCTAGATTTTTTAAGATTCTGCCCCATGCTGAAACCTGTGTTTTTTATCACGGTTTTCTTCCTCCTGAAGGACTGGAGAGGCTTATAGAAATATTTAAAGAGGAGGGATATGGATTTGCCTCTCTTTTGGAAGAGGAGTTTTGGGTAAAAAGCAGATACCTTAAGGTTTGGGGCAGTAATGGTTCCATTAAGTGGGAAAGCAGTATTGAGGCAGTTAACCCAGATAGGAAAGACCCCTTATATAGGGGACCCGAATTTGTAGTAAAAGGTGTAATGGGATTAGCTCTTCTGGCTGCTTCTCTGGTTGTATTTTTCAGTTTAATTGTCTGGCGGCTGCGGCGCAGACGCAGCAGACTTTATGAGGCAAAGAGGGTCAGATAAAGATGCGTGAGTTAACCAGTATTGATGTTCTTTTTCTGATTTCCATGGGTGCAATTTGGCTTCTGCTGCTGTACCATGCTTTTTTAACCTACGGAGGTTATAGGTGCTTCTTAAAATCAATGGAAATAGATGAAAAAATAGAAAAATGTCCTGACGAAGATCTGCCCTTTGTAAGTGTTTTGGTTCCTGCCCACAACGAGGAAGCGGTTATAGGAAAAACGGTAGATGCTATTTGTCAAAGTGATTATCCCAGGGATAAACTTGAAGTTATTGTAATTAATGATAGTTCAACGGATAAAACAGGAGAAATATTAAAAGAAAAACAAAAGATGTATCCATTTCTTAAGGTTGTAACTTTAAAACCTCCTTTAGGAGCTGGGGGGAAATCCAATGCTCTAAATCAAGGCTTAAAAGAGGCTAAAGGGGAATTTATTGTAGTTTATGATGCTGACAATACTCCTGAAAGAAAAGCCATAAGATATTTGGCAGCAGCCATAATTTCAGATTCCAAACTTGGAGCGGTTGTGGGCAAATTTCGCACCCGCAATGCTGATGTTAATCTGCTTACCCGCTTTATAAATATTGAAACCATAAGTTTTCAATGGCTCGTTCAGGCGGGAAGGTACCATTGGTTTAGGCTTACCACAATAACTGGAACTAATTTTATAATTAGAAAAAATGTTATTGAAAAAGTAGGGGGATGGAGGCTTGATGCCCTAACCGAAGATACGGAGCTGACCATCAGGGTTTATAACGAAGGATATTTTATCAGATGGCTTCCCGACTCCGTTACCTGGGAGCAGGAGCCGGAGAAAATTAGAGTTTGGCTTAAACAGAGAACTCGATGGGCTAGGGGCAATATGTGGGTTATTGCCCATTATTTTAAGCATATTCTACGCTTAAATAGAAGGATAAGCTGGGATGTTTTGTATTTTTTCTATACCTATCTGATTTTCTTCATTTCAGTTGTGGTTTCAGATATTATCTTTATCTTGGGGCTTACTGGATTAGCAAGGCTTACGATAACGGGTCCTTTTTTGATTATCTGGATCATGGCTTATATTCTTTTTATCTTAGAAACATTTATCTCTTTAAGCCTGGAGAGAGGACAGGGAAATATAAAAAACCTTCTGATAACTTCCTTGATGTACTTTACGTACTGTCAGTTATGGCTTTATTTAGTATTTAGAGCAGCCTGGGTATCCGTCAAAGATAAAATTACGGGCAGGGAATTTTACTGGTATAAAACAGAAAGGTCGGGGAGATAATGCGTAAGTTGGCGGCTTATCTTTTAACAGCTTTAATGCTTTTTTTCAGTTTCTTTCCCTGTAATGCCTGGGCTCAGAAACAGGCACAGCAGTCCAATAAAGGATTTTTGTTTAACATCAAAATGTTTCCCCAGGATGTTATCCTCAATTATCCCATTAACGAATATCATTACTGGTTGGAATTAATTCCCGGTATAGAAATACGGGGAGCTGCAGTTGATCTGTCCTTTTCATGTTCTGAAACCATAAAAAAAGATCTTTCAACCATTACTGTAAGTATTAATGGGGTGCCTGTGGCCAGCAGCCATATATTTAAAGAAGATTTGCCCTCCAGACTTTTTGCTTCCATTCCCCCGGAACTTTTTGTAGATGGGATTAATGAAATAAAAATATCCACTATTCAAAGAAGCACGAACAAGGAATGTAATGATGTGGATAATCAATCCAACTGGGTTGCTCTGCACAAAAATTCTGTGATTCATCTGCGTGGGGAATTAAAGCCTGCAGAACTGGATGATTATCCCTATCCGTTTATTAATAAGCTGATGTTTTCTCCCATAAATACCCACATTGTCCTTCCTGAAAACCCATCGGAGGAAGAAATAGAGGCCATGCTGGACTTGGCTTCAGATTGGGGTAAAAAAACTGCAGGGGGCAGTATCCAGGGCTTTAAAGTTGTTATGGGCAAGCCTGCGGAAAATAAAAACGCTGTAATTCTGTCAGCTGGCTTGAAACAGGAAGGGATTAATAAAGGGGAAGGATATGTAAAATTGGACCCCCGGGGCAATGGTCTTTACAGTTTAATAATAGGAGGCAGGGATGCATCTGGGCTCAAAAAGGCTGTAAGCTTTGTCAATTCAAAATTTATAAATCAGGCAGATAAAAATGAGGTAGTAGTTAGTGAGTTGGTTGGTGCGGAAAACAGTAAAAAAGAAAGTGCATCGGAAATTAGGAATATTACCCTGGAGGATTTGGGATATGGAGAAATAAGCCTTTTGGGAGTTTTTCATCAACGTACAATGATAACAGTAAAGCGTCCATCCGGTTGGACTGTGGGCCCAGGTTCCTTTATTGAACTTTTTTTCCGGCACTCTTCTATGCTTAATCCCGAACGTTCGGCAGTTACTGTTTTCATTAATGGGCGTCCATTGAAAAGTGTTCCCCTTAATGGAAGTAATGCAGAGCGAGGAGTTTTAAAAGTTGAAATTCCAAAAGATGAGCTGGATGAAGAAGCTTGGAATATTGAGTTTGAGTTTTATCATGATATTGGAAACGTTGACTGCTCAAAGAAGTATGAGGAAGTAGCTTGGTCTGTTATTGAGAAAAACACTCGGATTTACTTGGCTCCAGGAAAGATTAAGGCGGCTTTGAACTGGGCTGATTTTCCTAACTTTGATTTGGAGTCAAATAGCAGATGTGCTGTTATGCTTCCCGAGAAACCTACCAGAGATGAGCTGACATTGGCATTTATAATGGCAGTTCGATTGGGACAGGCATATGAGAACAAAATAGATTGGAAAGTTTATTTAGGAGAAAGGGATAAACTTAAAAAGGAAAAAAATTTATTGATTATCACAAGACATGATGATATCGAAGTGCTGAAAAAAGAAATACCTTCAGTGGCTTTTTACAGAAATGAAAAGGGAACCTTTGAAGCAGAAGAGAATTTTTCAATACCTTCGAGTTATTTGTCTTCAAATACTATTTGCCAGGTTATTCCTTCAGAAGTAGGAGGATTAATATATTTTATCTCCGTTCCAAATGCCCAAGGGGTAAAAAACATGGTTAATATTTTTGCGTCCCCTGGGAAAATTTCTGAATTAGCGGGAGAAGTGGTTCTAATTAATCCAGAAGGGAAGATTTTAGGACTAAATGCTTCAAAAGAAACGGAAAAAAGAGAGAGTTTAGGATTTCTGCTCAATTTAGGGAAATATATTCCCGAGGATAAGGTTCAAATTGTTTATGTGATGCTTTTATCAGCTGCGCTGTTGGGTACCGCTTTTGCCATTTGGAGGTTTATAAAAAGAAACCGCTGATAAATTAGCTTCAGCTTGTGGACAAAGGCTTTGTGCTTCAGTTTTCTCGTTTTAAAAAGTTGGGCATTTATGTCTAAGTTGGGGCCAGCAAGCACCTCAATGCTGGCGTTTCCTAATTTTGCCTCATGCTTTGCCAAAAGCTGTAAGCTTGCATTTTTAAAAGTCAAGTGAAGTTTTGCTAAGATTTACCAGAGGATTTATTTTCAGTCTGCTTCTGATAAAATCAGCGTTTTAAATTTCTTGACAAGGTATGGTGTATACCTTACAATTAAGAATGTACTTTTTTCCTCCCCCTTATGAGCCCCGTTAACTATGTGAGGAGGGAAAGCAGGAAATGCGGACTACGTATATGGCAAAACCCGGAGAAGTAGAAGATAAATGGTACATTATTGATGCCAAAGGTAAAACTTTAGGCAGATTGGCTACTGAAGTGGCGCGTATTTTAAGGGGCAAGCATAAGCCCACATATACTCCCCATGTTAACATGGGAGATCATGTAATTGTCATAAATGCTGAAAAGATTGTTCTTACGGGTAAAAAGCTTGATCAGAAACGCCACTACTGGCATTCTCGTTATCCTGGAGGTATAAAATCCATTGATTACAGAACCCTTTTGAGCAAGCATCCTGAAAGAGCTGTATTTTATGCTGTAAAGGGCATGCTTCCTAAAAACAAGCTGGGTGCCAAAATGCTGAAGAAGCTTCGGGTATACAGAGGAGAGGATCATCCTCATCAAGCGCAGAAACCTGAAGAGTGGAAGATTGGATAATGGCGGAAGGGAGGTTGTTTGATGGCTCAGGTGCAGTATTACGGCACTGGTCGCAGGAAGGAATCCGTAGCCAGGGTTCGCTTGGTTCCCGGTGAAGGTAAGATAATAATTAACGATAAAGAAATGGAGCAGTATTTTCCCCGTCTTGCCCTTCAAAAACATATAAAAGAGCCCCTGGAAGCCACTGGTATGCTTTCCAGATTTGATGTTATAGCAAAGGTAGAAGGCGGAGGAATCAGCGGTCAAGCAGGTGCTGTGAGGCATGGTATTGCGCGGGCACTGCTCCAGGCAGATGAAAATCTGAAACCTCAGCTGAAAAAGGGAGGATTTTTGACCAGGGATCCAAGGATGAAGGAGAGAAGGAAATACGGCCTGAAAAAAGCAAGAAAAGCTCCTCAATGGTCAAAAAGATAAAAGAAATGCTGTTTATGGAAGGGAATTCCCTTCCTTTTTTAATTTGACTTTATTTATTATCAAAGTTTAAAAGCTTTTTTGAAAAGTTAATTGTATTGGGTTCAGTAATACGAACAGCAGATCACGCATAATGTTTATTCAGCAGTATTTTTCCTTGGAGGCTAAAAATGGTTTTTATTAAAGCCTTTCGCTTAAGGTGGCGTTTAATATTAATAATTGCGGCAGTAATTTTGGGTTTTAATTTGCTATACTCCTTTGCAATACAAGCAGTGCAGTACCGGGCAGTCGAAGCTCTTTCTTGGGCTGTGGCAAACAAAGTGGTGGTGATTGATCCAGGGCACGGCGGACCTGACAGCGGTGGTATTGGACCCAGCGGTGTGCTGGAAAAAGATATTACTCTTCAGATTGCTAAAAAGTTAGCTCTACAATTCAGCAGGGCTGGCAGCGCGGTGGTTTTAACTAGAGAAGAGGACCGTGATCTGAGCATTTCGGGAAAAAGTTTAAGCCAAAGAAAGAGGGAGGATTTGAGAAATAGGGTAAAGCTTGCTGAAAGCAGGAATGCCGACATTTTTTTGAGCATTCATACCAATTCATTTGGTACGAAATGGACTGGAGCCCAAACCTTTTATCATATAAGGTCTGCTGAAAGCAGGCGGCTTGCGGAATACATCCAGACTGAAATTATACGATTGATGGCCAACACTAAGCGAAAGCCTCTGCCTTTAGATACATATATTCCCAGGAATCTTAAAATGCCGGCTGTGATCGTAGAGGTGGGATTTCTTTCGAATCCTGAGGAAGAAAAGCTTCTGGCGGATGAGTTTTACCAGAATAAAATGGCTTATGCAATCTATGCTGGGGTTGTGAAATATTTCGCTGAGAAACAGCAGTAATTATTAGGAGTGGAAAGGGGAATGGACTTTTGTGTGGATGAAACCCAGTGGGGCTATATAGGAGTTGCTGTACATAATGGGAAAGTGGTGCGGGTTATTCTTCCCTGTAATAAAGAAAGTGAGGTTTGGAAAAAACTAAAAGAAACTCAAGGTTTAGAATGTACAGATGGGGGAGAAAAGGGTTCCTTTGCTTCAGAAGTTGCAAAGGAGCTGATTAAATACTTTGAAGGAGAAAAAGTTCCGTTGGATTTTCCCGTTTCTTACCTCAGTGGAACCAGCTTTCAAAAAAAGGTATGGGATGCTGTAAGGGATATTCCCTATGGGGAAACAAGAACCTACAGTTGGATTGCGAAGGAGCTGGGTAATCCTCGTGCAGCAAGGGCTGTGGGTGGAGCTTTAGCTCGAAATCCCGTTCCTCTGCTGGTTCCCTGCCATAGGGTTACGGGCAGAAGGGGAAATCTAGGGGGCTTTTTTTATGGTGTGGAAATGAAGAAGACTTTGCTTAAACTTGAGGGTGTGCTATAGAAACTCCCGGGTTCACGGGTCCTTTTTCTGGTTATATATCCAACCTTTGTTTATAATAGAAATTGAAAAAGAACCCGGAGGTGATTTTTTTTGGGTCGGCTTATTCACGGCAGCCTACTTCCCCATCCTCCCATAATAATACCAGAGGTAGGAGGCACTGAAATATTTAAGGCGGGAAGTACTTTCAAGGGGATGCAGGCTGCAGCGGATTCCATTGCTAAAAGAAAGCCGGACGTGCTCGTTGTAATTTCGCCCCATGCTCCTGTGTTTCCTGATAGAATTGCAGTTAATCAGGTGCCCATATTGAGGGGCAGCCTGCGTCAGTTTGGAGCTTACCAGGTGGAATGTAGAGAGGAAAATGATCTGGAACTGGGAAAAAAAATAATTCAAAAAGCTGAGGAAAAGAACATACCAGTGGTAGAATTGGGGCCGGAATATCTTAGGGAAAGCTTTTCTACGGAGATTTTGGATCACGGGATAATGGTTCCCCTTTATTTCATCCGAAAGGCAGGATTAAACTGCCCTATTGTTCCCATTTCCATAAGTTTTTTGCCTTTAGAGGAAATATATCTTTTTGGGATTGCCGTGAGAGAAGCTATTGAGGAAAGCAGCAGAAATGCGGCTGTGGTTGCCAGCGGCGACATGTCTCACAGGCTGTCATCCAGCGGTCCCTATGGGTACGATCCAGCGGGAAAAGTTTTTGATGAAAAAATTGTTCAATCCATTTTGAAAGCGGATCCAATGATCCTTTTTGAAATGTCTGAGGATTTTGTGGAAAGGGCTGGACAGTGCGGGCTGAGGCCGTTGGTAATGCTTTTTGGTTCCATGGATGGTTTTAACATTAAGAGTATAGTCCATTCTTATGAAGGTCCCTTTGGGGTGGGGTATGTTGTTGCGGAACTTTTGCCTGAGGGAGAGAATAAAAAGAGAGGCTTTTTAAGCAGGCTTTTTGCTGATGCTGAACAGTTTAAGAAAGAAGGCTACTCCTATCCTGTAAAACTGGCCTGGAAGAGCTTAAAATCATATCTTTTGGAAGGCAAAATAATTCCTGTTCCTGAAGATATTCCTGATGAATTGAAAAAGCCTGCAGGGGCCTTTGTATCCTTAAAAAAAAGGGGACAGCTCAGGGGATGCATTGGAACCTTTAGACCCACAAGGAAAAATGCTGCGGAAGAAATTATTATGAATGCCATAAGTGCAGCTACTCAGGACCCTCGCTTCCCTCCCGTTTCACCTGAAGAGCTGGACGAGCTGGAGATTACAGTGGATATATTAAAGGAACCCCAGCCGGTAAGGGATCTCAGCGAGCTTGATCCCAAAAAGTACGGCATTATTGTAAAAAAGGGAATGAGACGGGGGCTGCTTTTACCTGATATAGAAGGGGTAAACACGGTTCAGGAACAGCTTAGAATAGCAAAAGAAAAAGCCGGGATTTCACCCTTTGAAGACTGCGAAATAGAGAAGTTTGAGGTGGTAAGGTATAAGTAGGCTTTTTTTATAACTTTGCAATTAGTATTTGAAAGAAGGTGGGATCATCAGCAGTTTAAAAGAAGCTCTCTGGTATGAGAAAACTGAAAATAAGCATGTAATATGCCGCCTCTGCCCTCATAACTGCCGCATACCGCCTGAAAAAAGGGGAATCTGCGGAGTGAGAAAAAATCTGGACGGAATGCTGGTGGCGGAAAATTACGGCAGGGCAGGGGCCATAGCAGTGGATCCCATTGAAAAGAAGCCTCTTTATCATTTTTATCCTGGAACCTATGTTCTTTCAGTGGGAGCAAGAGGATGCAATTTTAAATGCCGTTTCTGTCAGAATTGGGAGTTGGCTCACGGTGAGCCCAGGGAGGTGGATGTATCTCCTCTAGGTTTGATTAATGCTGTTGAAAGGTACAGAGAATATCATGATGTTGTCGGAATTGCATATACTTATTCAGAGCCTTTAGTCTGGTATGAATTTGTGCTGGACACATCTAAACTTGCAAAAAAAACTGGTTTGAAAAATGTACTGGTAACTAACGGTTTTATAGAGGAAGCTCCGCTGAAGGAACTTCTTTATTATATTGATGCCATGAACATAGATGTGAAGGGATTTACTGATGATTTTTACAGAAAAATAGTGAGGGGAGACTACCGCCCAGTGCTGCGGACAGCAGAAATTGCTAAAAGTCAGGGATGCCATGTGGAAATAACTACCCTTCTTATACCCGGTTTGAATGATTCTGAAAATGAAGTCAAAATGCTTGTGGATTGGATTGCAGAAAAACTTGGGAAGGATACTCCCCTTCACTTTTCCCGTTATTTCCCCAATTATGAACTTCATTTGGAACCCACACCTTTGGAAACTCTAAAAAAAGCTCGAGAAATTGCCCGACAAAAACTCCTTTATGTTTACTTGGGAAATGTTGCAGATAGGGAGGGTGCAGGCACATACTGCCCTAACTGCAGCAGTTTGATAATTGATAGAATGGGATATATGGTAAACTGTTCGGGTTTGGTGGATGGAAGATGTGCCCTCTGCGGCAAAAAGGCTGATATAGTTACAGATTTGTAGAGGATCTAGTTTAGGAGGTGCCAAGGAGTGGAAGAATTGATAAAAAGTGCACAGGTCACCCTTAGTGAATGTATGGGTGTAAAAGAAGGTGAAACGGTGCTCATAGTATCCGATGAACCTCTGCGGGAATTGGGTTTTTTATTTTTTGAAGAGGCAAAAAAAATGGGAACAGAAGCTCTTTATATGGAAATTATCCCTAGGGAAAATCACGGGGTTGAGCCCCCAGATGCTTTAGCAGAGGCTATGAAAAAAGCCCATGTGGTTCTCCTTGTAACTTCTAAGTCTCTATCTCACACCGTGGCAAGAAAGAATGCATGTAAAGCGGGGGCAAGGATAGCCAGTATGCCGGGAATTACCCCTGAAATGATGGCGAGAACTCTTTCAGCTAGCTACAGAGAAATTGCTGAAAATTGTATGAAATATGCAGATTGGCTTAAAGGGTCCAAGGAAATTCATATTATGAGTCCGGGTGGTACCGATTTAAAATTTTCAGTAAGCGGACGGGAGATACATGCTGATACCGGAATTCTGCATTCTCCTGGGGATTTTGGGAATCTTCCTGCTGGTGAGGTTTTTGCTGCTCCTGTGGAAGGTTCTGCTCATGGCATATTGGTTGTGGACGGTTCCATGGCAGGTATTGGGCTTCTTGAAGAACCCGTAAAAATGGAAGTTAGGGAAGGTTATGTGGTAAACATTGAGGGCGGAGATTCTGCAGAAAAATTGAGAGAAATTTTGAATCGATATGGTAGGGATTCATATAATATTGCGGAGCTTGGCATAGGTCTTAATCCCCGTGCGGAGATCACTGGTTTTGTTCTCGAAGATGAGAAGGTTTTGGGTACGGTGCACATAGCCCTTGGGGACAACAGCACTTTTGGAGGAAAGGTCAGTGTGCCCAGCCATTTGGATGGGGTAATACTGAAGCCCACTGTTGTTGTGGATGGAAAAAAGTTTATGGAAAATGGAAAAATTATTGACTTGGATTAATAAAGGTTGCAGTATTTTTTGACGGGAAATATAAATCAGATGGTCATCTTCTGATATAAGTATATTTTCATCGGGCAGGGGGAGGATTTTGCTGTCTTTATAAAGGGCAAGGAGTATTCCTCCTCTGCTCTTTATATAATTGTAAAGTTCGCCGTATGTTTTTCCTGCTGTATCATCTTTTGCTGGGGCATCGAAAATGTTTATTCCAGAATCTGTCCTTATGAGGTCATTTAAAAAGTTATAACCTTTATCGTAAAAATTGCTTCTTGCTAAAAATCTGCTGATCAGGAGGTCGCTTACCACAACTTCATCGGCACCTGCCCGTCTTAAATGGGATTCATTGTTTGCATCGAGAACTTCAGCAGTTATTTTGACAGAAGGGTTGAGATGCCGAACAGCTAGAGTTGTTAGAACGGAGTGGGAGTCAGAAATGGGCTCTTCGTAAATTTCACTGGCAAGAACGATTACAGATTTTGCTTTTTCTACATTTGCTTTTTTTAATGCTTCCTCATCTGCGCAGTCACCATTAATGAAGTATATATTTAGATCTTCAAGGGGATTTTCTGGATGACAGCAGACCAAAACAATTTTTGCGTTCTTTTCCTCAGCATGTATCTCTTCAGCTATATTTCTGGCTTTTCTGTTGTAATTGCAGATAATGTAATGATCTGTTAAATTCAAAGATATTTTCCCCCTTTGACGGTCTATGGCATTTTTAATTATCAGTCCTGCAAGGTATCCAAAGGTGCCAATCCCGCCGAACATTAGGATGAAACCTACAATCTTACCCCCTGGTGTTGTGGGATATTTGTCTCCGTATCCTACGGTGCTTATAGTTACAAGGGACCACCATAGGCCGTCAAAAATGGAATTGAACTGCCTGTTTGTTTCATGCTCAAAAAAATAAATTCCTACGGTGCTGAATATTAAAAGAATAGCTAAGATAAGAAAGGCTTTTGCGTATTTAATATTTTTAATGTAATTAAAGAAATTTTTTATTTGATTTTTTAGCTTAATCATCTCATTCACAACATTTTTTATTTTTAAAATTATTTCTATTTTATGTTAAATGTTCCTGCGCAATAAATATTTTTTTGTCTTATAATCAAATCTCCTTCCTTTAGTCCTTCACTCACTTCAGTGACCTCCTCCCACCCCTGAAAAGGGGGTGGGCTTCTCCTTTTATCGAGGAAAGCTTACGCGGATGCAGGGATTGCTCCCCAGCAACCGCGCAGCGGCCTCCCTCTCCGGGGGCTTGAGTTCGGGCCGGTCCAGCCCTACGGCCTGATCACGGCTAAGGCCAAGCCCTCTCTCCAAGATGACCAGGGCGGCGTTCACGTCCCTGTCGCACTCCCACCCGCAGTCGCACTTGATTATCCTGTCCGACAGGGAGAGTTCGTGCTGCTTCCCACAGGCGTAGCACTCCCGCGTGGTAGGCTCAGACCTCCCCACGACGACAGGCACCTCGAGGCTGGTCCTCAACCTCGACTTCAGTCCGCCTATCCCCGAGGAGTGGACCTGCCCGCCGAAGAGTGCCGCCCACCCCTTCTTCACGCAGTCGTCCTGGAACACCACTTTCTCGTAGAGCCTGAGAAACGCCAGGACCTTGTTCTGCGCATCTCTGCGCCTGTTGTTTAGCCTCTCGTATTCCCTTCTCAAAAGGAACCAGACCTTTTTTCCGTTTTTAAACCCCTTCTTCGTTCTGTGGAGCTTCCTCTGGAGCCGCTTCAGCCTGGGTGTCTCATGTACCTCGAAGTCTATCTTGATCCCGTTGGACAGGGTCAGTTTCGAGTCAATACCAAAGTCTACCCCCACTGCTTCGCCAACCGGTTTACGAAGGAAATGTTCCCTAGGGAGGTAGCAGGTCACATGGAGGTAGTACCCGCTGGGCTTGCGCACCAGCACGGCGTTCGCCATCTCCGCGCCGGGAGGTATCTGGTGGATCCCCAGGACGCGGAACTCCCCCAGCTTCTGTATCCTCACCTTATTCCGAGCAAAGTCCAGGCCGTAGGTCACGCCGCACTGTTTCAGGGGAATCGAGTTGACGAACCTCTTGGGCCGAAGCCGCCCCACTTTGTAGCCGTTTTCTTTCAGCCTTCCGAGTGCCCGGAGGTTGTCCTTTAGCCGGTCCGCTATCTCCTGCTTGACCTGGGAGCCGAGGACGGTGAGAGTTCTCTCCTCAAAAACTTCTCCCACCTTGACTTCTACCGTGCTTATCTTGTTGGCGGGTATATTGAGCCTTCCTGTGTCCGACACCAGCCAGTTATACAGCCACTTGGCTTCCGCAAAAGCCTTCTTGAGGAGCTCTTCTTTCCTTCTGGATAGGTTCTGGAGCTTCAGCTGGTAGACAGCGGGCCTCTGGGCCTTCCGCCGCTCTCTTGTCTCCCGGAGGTATTCTTTATCCGCTCCGCCCTGGTCATATTTCTTACTTCCCCTTCTGGTCTTCGATGTACTTCCGGATGGTTTCTTCCGATATGTGCCCCACCGACTCGCAGTAGTACGACCTCGTCCACAGGGAAGGGAGACGGCTCTTCAAAAACGGAAACTCTTCTCTCAGCACCCTGGAGGTGTAGCCTTTTAGCTGCTGGACAATGAAGTGGGGCTGTTGGTGGGAGTGGTTTTCACAAACAGGTGCACATGGTCCGGCATGACCTCCATTTGTACGATTTCCACTTCAATTTCCCGGGCTTTCTGAAGCAGCAGCTCCTTCAGCCGCTCCGCCACTTCACCCACCAGAACCCTGCTACGGTACTTGGGGCACCAGGGAAACCGCCTTTCATCCTAATGCTGTTCGCTGCCCAAACTGCACCTCTGATTTAAATGAAAAAAGTTGAAAAAGTTAATGGGATGCTTTTTTAAAAAGAAGGTATTTCTATTTATTTGTAGAATAATTACTTCGGAGTTTAGAGCTGCCATGAAGGCAGCTTTTCAGGTGCAGCAGCAAAAATCTTTTTGAATAATGGGAATAGGACCATTGGAGGTCATATGTGAGCCTAGAAGGGCTTATGTATGGCTTTTTTGTTTTTTAAAAAGCCTTGATTTTGAATAGATGTCAAAAATTTGCTTGTAGAGGAGGTTGGTTAAATGCATATTCCTGATGGATTTTTGGATGTAAAAACATGGACAGCTACTGGAGCAGTTTCAGCTGCAGCCCTGGGATATGGATTGAAGAAAACCAGGGAGGTGCTGACGGATAAGCAGGTGCCCCTTCTAGGAGCTGTTTCTGCATTTATTTTTGCAGCCCAAATGGTGAATTTCCCCATTGCAGGGGGAACTTCGGGGCATCTCATAGGGGGTGTTCTGGCAGCGGTACTTTTCGGTCCGTGGGCTGCAGTGATAATAATGTCCGTTATTCTGGTTTTGCAGTGCCTCATTTTTCTTGATGGGGGTTTAACGGCCCTGGGTGCCAATGTCCTTAATATGGCAGTTATAGCACCGCTCAGCGGTTATTATGCTTACAGCCTGCTAAAAAAAGTTTTGAAAGGCAGAAGGGGAGAAACCATTGCTGTTTTTACTGCCTCGTGGCTTTCTGTTGTCCTGGCTGCTGCTGCCGCTTCGCTGGAGTTGGCGGTATCTGGCACCGCACCCTTGGGCATTACCCTCACAGCAATGCTTGTATGGCATGCTATCATCGGCGTGGGTGAAGGGCTGATTACGGCAGCTGTGGTTGGGTATCTTGAAAGAATGGGCATAGGGGCAGGGGATTCTGCTGATTTTGAAATAGGTGGGGGTGAAGCTGTTGAAAAATAAAGCTGTTTTTATATTTCTTCTTGCTCTGGTTGTTGCTGCTTTACTTTCCCCGTGGGCATCGCCCAATCCCGATGGACTGGAAAAAACTGCAGAGGATTTGGGCTTCTCAGAGGCTGCCGTTGAGATTATGAGCGCCCCGATACCGGATTATATCTTTCCCGGCATAGAAAATGAGAGGTTGGCTACTGCTGCGGCAGGCATAGTAGGGACCCTGCTTACCTTTGCCGTTGTGTTGGGAATAGGTAAACTTGTATCAGGTGGAAGAATTAAATAACCTAAATAAAAAGCGGTGGTTTTTATGGGGTACAAAAAAAAGGAAGGCAGTGGAGCCTTCATTTTTAAATGGGATCCCAGGGTAAAGATTGCTGCGCTGTTTGTTTATCTGGTTTTTTCCCTTCAAGCTGAAAGGATTCTGCCCCTATTACTTTCTTTGGGTTTTGTGGTTCTTTTGGCTCTGTTGGGAAGAGTTTCCCTTTGGGAATTTATCCGTAGGCTGTCCCTGCTGATTTTGTTTGGAGGCTTTCTGCTGATTTTTTATCCCTTTTTAGTGCCGGGGCAGGAGATTTTTGCTGTGAATTTGGGGCCCCTGGGGGCTGATGCAAGCCTTGAGGGGTTTTATAGAGGGGTTGTTTTGCTGCTGCGCCTGGCTGTTTCCCTTGCTGTTCTGACGGTGCTCTTGGTTTCCACGGGACCTGTAAATATTTTTAAGGCGCTTGAGGATCTGAGGGTTCCTGGACTTTTTCTGCGCACTGCGGAATTTACTTTGCGCTATTTTTATCTGTGTACCGATGAGCTTAAAACTATGATCACTGCCCAGAAAGCTCGAGGATTTGAGCCAGCAAAAAGCCTTTTAAACATTTTTACCATGAACACCCTTTCCCATCTCATCGGAATGCTTTTTCTGCGTACCTATAAACGGGGAGAGAGGGTATATACGGCTATGCTTTCCAGGGGATATACTGGGGAATTTTATACCCTTTCTTCTTTTAGTCCCCAAATATCTGACTATCTGCTGGGTGTGCTGGTTTCGGCAGCAGGAATAGCAATTTTTCTCTTTGATAAGGGGGCTGTCTGATGCCTTATGAAAAATATGCAGTGGAGATAAAAAATCTTTTTTATACCTATCCTGGTGGGGTTGAGGCTTTAAAGGGCTTGTCTGTCAGAGTTCCTTTGAATTCAAAAACAGCACTTTTAGGACCCAATGGTGCTGGGAAAACCACCCTTATTTTCCATTTGAATGGGATTTTTCTCCCCCAGAAGGGAGAAGTTTATGTTTTGGGGCAGGAAGTCAGCAGAAAAACAGAGAAGGAGCTTAAAACAAAGGTGGGTTTAGTTTTTCAGGATCCCGATGATCAGCTTTTTGCTCCCACTGTGTGGGAAGATGCAGCCTTTGGCCCCCTTAATATGGGGCTTAAAAGGGATGAGGTGGAAAAAAGAGTGGAGGAAGCCCTTAAACAGGTGGGGGCTTACGAATTGAAGGACAGGCCTCCGTACATGCTCAGCTACGGAGAGAAAAAGCGTGCGGCCATAGCGGGTGTCCTTGCAATGGATCCGGAAATTATCGTCCTGGATGAGCCCTGGGCTTTTCTTGATCCTTTGGGGCAGGAGCAGATAGGGGACATTTTAACCCGGCTTCATGAAAAGGGAAAGACTATAATTTTAGCCACTCACGATGTGGATTTTGCCGCTCAGTGGGCTGATTGGGTAATTGTAATAAGGGACGGCATGCTGGTGGCTGAAGGGGAGCCTTCCCTATTAACTGAAGAAGGGGTTGTATTCCGTGGTGGGTTAAGGTATCCTCTAATTACCCGGCTTTTTAAAGAAGCAAAATTAATGGAGGGGGATAAGCTGCCGTACACGCTTGATCAGGGAATTGAAATAATCAGAAAGCTACTAGAAGAAGGCTTAAGGCAAAATTGAGCTGCTGTGTTCAAATCAAAAAGAAAAGATTTTTTCGGGGGTTTTTGAGTAATGGGTGTGGACAGTCTCCTTAGATTGAAAGGTATGGACTTAAAAAAAGGTTTTTTAGATGGGGTCCCCATAGCTTTGGGATATTGGCCCGTTGCCATGGCCTACGGTCTTTTGGCCAAGTCCGTAGGCCTCGATTTTTTTGAATGTACGTCCATGTCTTTAATGGTTTTTGCCGGTGCCAGCCAGTTCATGGCTTTAAATTTTATTGCTTCAGGGGTCGGCATAGGAGAAATCACAGCGGCTGTTTTTCTGGTTAACCTGCGCCATTTTTTAATGAGTTTATCTCTGTCTCCTAAGATGCTTACCCAGCACCGAGGAGTTAGGGCAGTTTTAAGTTTTGGGATAACCGATGAGACCTTTGCTGTGGCAAGCATAAAGGAGAAATATCTAAGTTCCAGTTATTTAGCAGGGTTGGAGTTTATTTCCTATGGTTCCTGGGTTGTGGGCTCTGCTGCCGGCTATGCCGCAGGGGCATTTTTAACGGAAACTCTTCAGGAAAGCATGGGAATTGCACTTTATGCCATGTTTATAGGGCTTTTAGTTCCTTTAACCAAAAAATCCAGAAAGGCCCTTTATATTGGTGTTCTTGCGGGGATGCTGAATGGAATTTTAGGCTTATTTATAAGTAGGGGATGGGCAGTTATTGTTGCATCGGTTTTGGCTGCGTTGATGGTTCCAAAAAAGGGAAAGGAGGAATAAAGCTTTGGGAGATAGATACCTTTTATTTTTTCTCATGGGTCTGGCTACATATATTCCCAGAGCTCTGCCCTTTGTTTTTCTTACAGAGTCAAAAATGCCTTCTTTTTTAAAAAGATTCCTTGATAACATCCCCTCTGCCATTTTAGGTGCCCTAATCTTTCCTGGGGTGCTTTATTCAGCGGGAGAAGTATATTTTGGCATTATTGGAGGAATAGTTTCCCTGATCATGGCTTTTTTTGAGCTTAATCTTGTTTTGGTGGTTGCAGGATCCATTGGAGCTGTTTATTTTGCAAAGCTTTTACTTTTATAACTTTTTCTATTCCCATTTTGTACCCCTAAAACCAAAAAATTTTTGGTTTTAGGGGATTATTTTTATCTTGAATATTTATACATCTATCTGTATAATTATTAACCAATAGTTTTAAATTTGGGGGTTTGGGTTTTGATTAGAGCGGGAATTATTGGTGCCACAGGATATACAGGAGCTGAGCTTGTAAGGATTTTGTACCGGCATTCTAAGGTGGAAATCCGCTATTTGTCTTCTAGGAGCTTTGCCGGTGAGGATATATCCAGCGTTTATCCCAGCCTCAAGGGCTGTGTGGAAAAAAGCTGCGAGGAACAGAATCTGGGTAGGGTTTGTGAAGAATGCGACGTGATTTTTGCAGCCCTGCCCCACGGGCATTCTGTGCCCATTGTGAAAAGGGCTTTGGAGTCGGGGGTTAAGGTAATTGATCTGGGAGCTGACTTTAGGCTCAAAAACCCGGAGGAATATGAGCGCTGGTATGGGCTGAAGCATGAAGCTCCAGATCTTCTTGATGAAGCGGCTTACGGTCTGCCTGAAATATATGAAAGGGATATTGAAAAAGCTAGGATTGTGGCCAATCCCGGTTGCTATCCCACCAGCATCATTCTGGGTCTGGCGCCCCTTTTGAAAAAGGGGGTAATAAAGACAGAAAGCATTGTGGCGGACAGCAAATCAGGCGTTTCGGGAGCGGGCAGAACCCCTTCGGAAAAGACTCATTTTGTGGAGTGCAATGAAAATGTCAGTGCCTATGGTGTTTCAGGGCACAGGCACAGGCCGGAGATTGAGCAGGAGCTGGAAAAACTTGCAGGTAATTCTGTGCGCATAACCTTTACCCCTCATCTTGTGCCCATAACTAGAGGAATTTTGAGCACCATTTATGCTGAGCTGGATTTTGATATTACTCAGGGTGAGGTTCGGGAACTTTATGAAAGTTTTTATCAACATAAACCCTTTGTGCGCATTCTTCCTGAAGGAGTCTTTCCCCGAACCCGGTGGGTATACGGATCTAATTTCTGCGATATAAATTTCTATGTGGACAGTGAAGCTAAAAGGATAACAGTTATTTCAGCTATAGATAATCTAGTTAAAGGAGCAAGCGGTCAGGCAGTGCAGAATATGAATCTGATGTTTGGTTTTTCAGAGGTAGAGGGACTTATGGTTCCCGGTCTCTGTCCGTAATTGTTGGGTTTTGAAAAGGAGGGTTGGCTGTGGAAGAAGATTTGGCGATGGAAATAATAGATGGTGGTGTTACAGCGGTTCAGGGATTTAAAGCATCGGGACTTCACTGTGGAATAAAGCGCAGCAAGGCTGATCTGGCGCTGATATTTTCTGAAAAAGAGGCTACAGCAGCGGGTGTTTTTACCCAGAATGTGGTTAAAGCTGCCCCGGTTATCCTTACCATGGAGCATTTAAGCAGCGGCAGGGCAAGGGCTGTGGTGGTTAACAGCGGCAATGCCAATGCATGTACGGGAGAAAGGGGCATGAGTGATGCTAAAAAAATGGCAGAGTTAACTGCTGATGCTCTGGGAATAAAACCGCAGGAAGTTGTGGTGGCTTCTACGGGCGTTATTGGAGTTCCCCTTCCTATGGATAAAATCCAAAGGGGAATATATGAAGCAGCTGAAAAGCTTTCTGCTGATGGCGGACCTACAGCAGCGGAGGCAATAATGACTACGGATACCTACCCAAAGAAATTTGCGGTGCGCTGTGATATTGATGGAACTCCAATAACTGTAGGCGGCATTGCCAAGGGTTCGGGAATGATCCATCCCAATATGGCTACAATGCTGGCATTTATAACTACCGATGTGGCTGTTTCTCCCAAAATGCTGAGGAAAGCTCTAAAAAGTGCTGTAGATAAAAGCTTTAACATGATTACTGTGGATGGAGATACCAGTACCAATGATATGGTTGTGGTTCTGGCAAACGGTTTATCAAAGATCCCTATTATTGATGCTGAGACACCGGCGTATTTTAAATTCTTGAAAACCCTTGAAAGAGTTTGCCTTGAGCTGGCTAAAGAAATAGTTAGGGATGGAGAAGGGGCAACAAAGTTTGTGGAAATAGAAGTTTTAGGGGCTTCCAGCATAGAGGGAGCCAGGAAACTTGCCCTTTCTGTGGCCACATCAAATTTAGTTAAGACAGCCCTGTTTGGGGAAGATGCAAACTGGGGAAGAATATTGGCAGCATGCGGAAAAGCAGGTGTGGAGTTCAATCCTTCAAAGGTTGATATTTTCCTTCAGAGCAAAGTTGGAACAGAACAAACTGCCAGGGGAGGTATGGGGCTTCCTTTCAGTGAAGAGAATGCTTCCCGAATACTGGCGGAAAAGGAAATTAAGATAATTATCAATTTAAATGATGGGGAATCATCAGTCAAAGCATGGACCTGTGATCTGTCCTACGAATATGTGCGCATTAACGCTTCATACAGGACTTAGCTGTTTATGGTGGAGGGATGAAAATTGGTTGTTACTCCTTTGGATAAAGCCAATGTTCTCATAGAAGCCCTGCCCTATATAAAGGAGTTTTATGGGAAGACCATAGTGGTAAAGCTTGGTGGGCATGCCATGGTTAGCCCGGAGCTTAAGAATGCCGTTATACAGGATTTAACCCTTATGAAATTTGTGGGTATGAATCCCGTAGTGGTTCATGGCGGCGGTCCCGAGATAAATGCCATGCTTCAAAGATTGGGGATAAAAACTTCCTTTGTGCAGGGACAGAGGGTTACGGACGAAGAAACCATGGACATTGTGGAAATGGTTTTGGCAGGAAAGGTTAACAAGGAAATTGTTTCACTAATAAACAAATGTGGTGCTTCGGCCATCGGATTAAGCGGTAAGGATGGCAACCTCATTTTAGCTCGAAGAAAATTTTTTAAAGGAAAAGGAGAAAATGGTGAGGAATTTGACTATGATATAGGCTATGTTGGGGAAATAGTGCGTATAAACCCAGAGGTTATAAGTTCCATTATATCCCAGGGATACATTCCTGTGGTTGCACCCATTGGAGCTGGAGAAAATGGAGAGAGCTACAATATAAATGCTGATTATGTTGCAGGGGAACTGGCTGTGGCGTTAAAGGCAGACAAGCTGGTGCTTCTAACGGATGTGGAAGGGATCTTTGCGGATCCTGACGATAAGGATTCTTTAATTTCGTCTCTCAAAGTAAGCAGTATTCAGAATCTCATTGATAGAGGAATTATCAATGGGGGAATGATCCCAAAGGTTCAGTGCTGTGCCCGTGCTGTTCTTGGAGGTGTGGGCAGAACTCACATTATTGATGGTAGGATACCCCACTCCATACTGCTGGAAATATTTACCCATGAGGGGATTGGAACCATGGTTGTTAAGTAGAGGAGGTGTCAGGTTGGGGAACGATTTTATCAGACGTCTTGGGGAAAAGTATCTTATGAAAAATTATACGCGGCAGCCTGTAGCCCTTGTTAAAGGAGAAGGGGTCCATGTTTGGGATGCTGAGGGTAACAAGTATATGGATTTTGTAGGAGGGCTAGCGGTAAACTCTTTGGGGCACTGTGACCCTGAAGTAGTAGAGTCTGCAGTGGAACAGCTTAAAAAGCTCATTCATTGTTCCAACCTTTACTGGACCGAACCCCAGGTGGAACTGGCCCAGCTTCTGGTTGAGAATTCCGATTTTGATAGGGTATTTTTCTGCAACAGCGGAGCAGAAGCCAATGAGGCAGCTTTCAAGCTGGCAAGACGCTATTTTCAGGTCCTGAAGGGCAGCAGGCGCTATAAAATCATCACAATGTATAAATCTTTTCACGGAAGAACTCTGGCAGCAGCAGCAGCTACGGGACAGGAGAAGGTTCATACTGGTTTTGACCCTCTGCCCCCAGGGTTTGTACATGTGCCCTTTAATGATATTGAAGCCCTTGAAAAAGCAGTAGATGATGAAACATGTGCAGTTATGCTGGAACCCATACAGGGAGAAGGTGGGATTAACGCCGCGAAAAAAGAATATATGAAGGAAGTGGAAAGGATATGCCGTGAAAATGGCATCCTTTTGATGGTAGATGAGATTCAGTGCGGGATGGGGAGAACGGGAAAGCTTTTTGCATATGAACATTATGAAATAAAGCCCCATGTGGTGACACTGGCAAAGGCTTTGGGCGGGGGACTTCCCATTGGAGCTGTGCTTGCTGTTGAAGAGGTGAGCAGAGCTTTTGGACCCGGCAGCCACGGCTCTACTTTTGGCGGTAATCCTGTATCTTGTGCTGCGGGAGCTGCAGTAGTTAATGCTCTGTTTGAAAGGGGACTCATAAAAAATGCTGCTCAGATGGGTAGTTATCTCTATGAAAAACTGGAGGATCTAAAAGAGAAATATGGATTTATTGAAGAAGTACGGGGGCTCGGCTTGATGCTGGGAATGGAGCTGAGCATGGACGGCAGCAGAATTGTTGATCTTTGCAGGAAGAGAGGGCTCCTTATAAACTGCGCTTCAGAAAAGGTTCTTCGCTTCCTACCGCCCTTGAACATAACTAGGGAGCATGTGGACAGGGCAGTAGAGATCCTTGATGAGGTTTTGGACAGCATATCCAAAGAAGGGGAGGATGGAATTGGTTAATGAGGAGCAGTTTAAGGGCAGGGATTTTTTAACTCTTTATGATTACACTCCTGAAGAAATCAATTTTATAATGGATTTTGCTGAAAAACTTAAGGATGAGCATAAAAAGGGAATAACTCATCATCTTCTTAAAGGAAAAACTTTGGGTATGATTTTCCAAAAAAGCTCAACCAGGACCCGAGTTTCATTTGAGGTAGGGATGTATCAGTTGGGAGGATATGCTCTGTTTCTTAGCAGGAATGATCTTCAGCTGGGCAGGGGAGAAACCATAGAAGATACGGGGAAGGTGTTTTCCAGGTATCTTGATGGTATAATGATACGTACCTTTGATCAGGCTGAAGTGGAAAGGTTAGCGGAAGCAGCGGATATCCCGGTTATTAATGGCCTAACTGATCTGCTTCATCCCTGCCAGGCTCTTGCAGATATTTTTACCATTAGAGAGTATAAGGGTAAGCTCAGGGGTATTAAGCTTGCTTATGTGGGAGATGGAAATAATGTTGCCAATTCTCTGCTCATAGCCGGTGCAAAGATGGGAATGAATGTTGTGGTCTGCTGCCCGCCGGGATATGAACCCGATGGTGAGGTGCTTAAAAAAGCATATTCCACTGCGGAGAGCACAGGATCAAAAATTGAGGTGCTTAATGATCCTGAAACAGCTGTATCAGGGGCTGATGTGGTTTATACTGATGTTTGGACCAGCATGGGACAGGAAGACGAAGCTCAAAAACGTGCGGAGATTTTTAAGCCCTATCAGGTAAATGCAGATCTTATAAGGAAAGCAAAGAAGCAGTGTATTGTGATGCACTGTCTGCCCGCTCACAGGGGAGAAGAAATAACGGATGAAGTAATGGATGGAAAACAGTCGGTTGTTTTTGATCAGGCGGAAAACCGCCTTCATGTTCAAAAGGCTGTTATGGCCCTTATAATGGCTGATTAAGAAAGGAGAAGCTGTGATGAAAAAAGTTGTTCTTGCTTATTCCGGGGGACTTGATACTTCCATAATTATTCCATGGCTTAAAGAGAATTATGGTTGTGAAGTAATTGCAATGACTGCTGATGTGGGACAGGATGAGGATTTTAAGGCCATTGAGGAGAAGGCTTACTTGAGTGGTGCTTCAAAAGTTTATGTGGAGGACCTGAAAGAAGAGTTTGTAACGGACTTTATTTTTCCCACTTTGAAGGCTGGAGCGGTGTATGAAGGAAGATATCTGCTGGGAACTTCTTTTGCCCGTCCCCTCATAGGTAAAAGGCTTGTGGAGATTGCTGAAAAAGAAGGAGCTGAGGCTGTAGCCCATGGGGCTACAGGCAAAGGCAATGATCAGGTGCGTTTTGAATTGGCTGTAAAAGCTTTAAACCCAGATCTTAAAATTATTGCTCCCTGGAGAGAGTGGAATATTTCTTCCCGAAAGGAAGCCATTGAATATGCAAAGAAAAAAGGGATACCTGTTCCCGTTACCAAAGAAAAACCCTATAGTCGTGACAGAAACCTCTGGCATTTGAGCCACGAGGGCGGTGATTTGGAAGATCCCTGGAACGAGCCTCCACAGGATCTCTATCAGATAATTACTCCTCCTGAAAAGGCTCCAGATGTACCCACATACATAGAAATTGATTTTGAAAGGGGAATTCCCGTGGCGGTGGACGGTGAAAAGCTGCTGCCTGTGGATCTTGTGAGGAAGGTTAATGAGGCTGGAGCAAAAAACGGAGTGGGCATTATTAGCATTGTGGAAAACCGTCTTGTGGGTATAAAATCCCGGGGTGTTTATGAAACTCCTGGAGGAACCATTCTTCATGCTGCCCATAATGCCCTTGAATCCATCACTTTAGACAGACAGACAGCTCATTTTAAAAGGCATATTGCTGAAAAGTATGCTCAGCTGGTTTATGATGGATTGTGGTATTCTCCTCTGAGGGAAGCCCTTGATGCTTTTGTTGATAAGACTCAGGAGACCGTTACGGGAACAGTGCGTTTAAAGCTGTATAAGGGAAGCTGCGAACCTGTGGGATTAAAATCTCCCTATTCCCTTTACATGGCGGAGTTTGCTACTTTTGAGGAGGACGAGGTATACAATCAAAAAGATGCAGAGGGATTCATAAATCTGTTTGGTCTTCCCCTTAAGGTAAGAGCATTAATGTTTAAGAAGGCTAAAAATAAGAAATAGTAAAAGGAGTGGATTTGGGGGCTGCTTTTATTTTACGATGGTTACGGGGCAGTGAGCCAGCTGAAGAACTTTGCTGCTTACACTTCCTAAAAGCAGCCCCTTAATACCTCCAATTCCCCTTGAACCCATGATAATGAGATCATAATTATAAAATTTGGCGAATTCGCATATGGCTTCTGCTGCATCATTGTCTTCCAGCACCTTTGTTTCAAAGGGTATGCTCTCCCTTTGAAGTATTCTCTCTATCTTATTAAGGCCTTCTTTCACTTTGGGATCATAAAGATCCTTAAACTCCGAAGGAAGGGTTACCCCTCGGGATTTTATAAGGGTTATGAGGTTGTCCACGTGGAGAACCGTAATCCTGCTAATGCTGGCAGCCTTTGCGAGAAGTGCGGCATATTCTGCGGTCCTAATGGAATTTTCAGATCCATCGGCGCACAGAAGCACTTTCATCAGCAATCATCTCCTCTAAAATATAGATGGAAAAAAGAAATAAGAAAAATAGAAAAAGAAGAAGGATTAGACAGCAAATTTGATGATGGGTCTTTTCATAAGGAGTGAGAGAGATTTGTAATGGGAAGTTTATATATGGGCAAGCAGGAGTGTAAATAAGAATTCACTGGGGGATTATTTTACGAATGTTACAGGGCAGGGGGCAAGCTGAATTACCTTGTGGCTTACGCTTCCTAAAATAATTCCTTTTATGCTTCCCAGTCCACGGGTTCCCATTATAATCTGATCATAATTGTATTCTTTAGCGTAGTCGCAGATTGTTTCAGCCACATCGTATCCCTCTAATATCTTTATGTTGTAGGGTATGCTTTTTTCAGCAAAAAGGTTTTCTGCTCTTTTGAAGAGTTTGGCTATTTCTTCATTGATGATGCTTTCATAATCTTCTGGCAGAGTTCCGCCCCTTGACTTAATAATAGTTGCCAATGTATCTACAAAGACTAAGGTGACCCTACTGCCGGGAATCATTTCTGCTAAATTGGCAGTAAACTCTGCGGCCCTGAAGGCATTATCAGAACCATCAATAGCAAGAAGTATTTTCATTATTTTTTCACTTCCTTTTTTAAAATATTTCTTTGATTCATCTATATACCACAAAATTTATTTTAATAAGGTTTTTTATAACGATCTGCTGCTGTTTAATTTTTGAGGGGGGATAGCTGTGAAAATGTGGAGCGGGAGGTTTACTAAAGAAACAGATGAATTGGTGGAAGACTTTCATTCTTCCATTTCTTTTGATTCCCGTCTATACAAACAGGATATCAGGGGGAGCATTGCCCATGCCAGAATGCTTGGGGAACAGGGTATAATTTCCAAAAAAGAGGCAGAACTCATTATTGAGGGGCTAAAGGAGATTGAAAAGGAGATTGAAGAAGGAAAAATTACCTTCAGTGTTGATGCCGAGGACATTCACATGAATATTGAAAAAATACTAACAGAAAGAATTGGAGATGCGGGCAAGAAGCTTCATACAGCGAGGAGCAGAAATGATCAGGTTGCCCTTGATATGAGGCTTTACCTAAAAGAAGAAATAAATGTTTTATTGGACCTTATTGTGCATCTCCAGGAGACCATCGTGGCTAAGGCAGAAGAGAACATAGATGTGATTATGCCTGGATACACCCATCTTCAGAAAGCGCAGCCGGTTCTTTTTTCTCACCATCTTCTGGCTTATTTTGAAATGTTTCAGAGGGATTATGAGAGGCTTTTGGACTGCAGAAAGCGCACCGATGTGATGCCCTTGGGTTCGGGTGCTCTAGCAGGTACTACTTTCCCCATAGATAGGGAAAGGGTAAAGGAGGAATTGGGCTTTAGTGAGATCTCAAGGAACAGCATCGATGCTGTAAGCGACAGGGATTTTGTACTGGAGTTTTTATTCTGCGCCTCAATGATAATGATGCACCTAAGCCGCTTCTGCGAGGAAATTATTCTTTGGTCCACAGATGAGTTTGGCTTTGTAGAGGTGGACGATGCTTATGGAACGGGCAGCAGCATTATGCCGCAGAAAAAAAATCCTGATGTTGCCGAGCTTATTAGGGGCAAAACGGGAAGAGTCTACGGTTCCCTTATGGCGCTGCTAACAGTGATGAAGTCTCTTCCCTTGGCGTACAACAAGGATATGCAGGAGGATAAAGAAGGACTTTTCGATACTTTGGATACCGTTAAAGGATGTCTTAAAGTTTTTATTCCCATGCTGAAAACTATAAAAATTTTTCCGCAGAAAATGTACGAAGAAGCCCAAAGGGGATTCACCAATGCCACAGATGTGGCTGATTATCTTGTGGAAAAGGGAATACCCTTTAGGGAAGCCCATGAAATAACAGGACGATTAGTTCTTCACTGCATTAAACAGAGAATAACCTTGAATGATCTGTCCCTTGAAGAATTTAAAAAATTTTCCCACGCTTTTGGAGAAGATATTTTCCAAAGAATATCTATAGAATCCTGTGTCATGAGGCGTGATGTTCCCGGTGCCACCAGCCCCCGTCAGGTTTCCCAGGCTATTTTGACATCCAAAAAAATTATTGAATGGAACAGACTGCATATTGTTTAAAGTAGGATTGTACAATTTGCAAGAAGGATTTTTAATTTTATTGTGGAATAGATTTTAAGTCTAAAATGTATTTAAAGAAATTTAGGATGGAAGGATGGTAGGTATGAAGTTTGCTTTTATTATTGCTTATGTGTGTATTTTGGTAGGAATAGGCTATATTAGCATGAAAAAGACTAGGACGGTTAACGACTTCTTTTTGGGAAGCCGCAACATTGGTCCATGGGTTTCGGCCTTTGCTTACGGGACCACTTATTTTTCAGCGGTGCTTTTTATTGGTTATGCTGGTAAAGTAGGTTGGGGCTTTGGGCTTTCCTCCCTGTGGATTGTTTTGGGCAATGCCTTTATAGGTGCTTATCTAGCATGGAAGATTTTAGCTGCTCCCACCCGTAGGCTTACTGCCCGTTTGGGAGTACTTACCATGCCTGCCTTTCTTGAGGCCCGCTATGATTCCCGATGGCTTAAAATAGTATCTGCACTGATTATTTTTATTTTTCTTGTGCCCTATTCCGCTTCTGTTTATATGGGGCTGAGCTATCTTTTTGAGGAGGTTTTCAGCATACCCTTTGAAGTTGCTTTAGTACTGATGGCCGTGCTCACAGCTATTTATCTGGTTATGGGCGGTTATTTTGCAGTGGCTATGACCGATTTTATTCAGGGTTTCATAATGATAGTAGGTGTTATCTTGATGATCATTTACGTAGTCTATGATCCCCATGTTGGGGGAGTTGTAGAAGGAATTAAGAAGCTAGCTTTATACGATCCCCGTCTCATAAAGCCCATTGGTCCTCCGGGACTTATTCCTCTCCTTTCCATGGTGGTTCTTACCAGCCTTGGTACCTGGGGACTGCCCCAAATGGTGCAGAAGTTTTATGCCATTAAAAACGAAGAATCCATTTCAAAAGCGAAAATAGTTTGTACATTGTTTTCCCTGCTGATAGCTTTTGGGGCTTATTTTACCGGAAGCTTTAGCCGCCTGTTTTTTGATAACAAGATGCCTATAGTAGGGGGACAACCCAATCCCGATGTGATTATGCCTCAGATTATCAGCCGTGTACTGCCTGAATCTTTGGGAGTTGTTATTCTTCTTCTGGTGATGGCAGCTTCCATGTCCACCTTGGCTTCCCTGGTTTTGGTTTCCAGCTCTGCAGTTGCCATTGACCTTGTAAAGGATACCCTTTATCCAGGAATAAGCAGGAGAGCGGCTGTTTTTCTGATGCGCGTACTGTGTCTAGTTTTTGTTTGCCTTTCCCTTTGGATAGCCTTAAAAAAACCTACGGTAATTTTGTCTTTAATGTCTCTATCATGGGGGGCTGTTGCAGGTTCCTTTCTTGCTCCTTATTTATACGGCCTTTTCTGGAAAGGTGTAACCAAAGCAGGTGCTTGGGCAGGTATTATTTCTGGTTTGGGTATCTCAGTGGGTCTTTCCCTTTACTTTAATATGGATGAATCTCTTATTCCTACATTAGGGGCTTTGGCTATTGTTGTTCCTTTAGCTGTGGTGCCCCTCGTGAGTTTGGTTACAAAGAAATATCCTGAGACGTTCCTGCAGAAGATATTTGGTTCAGAGCCTTTATCAAAAAAATCAAGCAGTGTTATATATGAGGGAGTGGTAAGTCAGAAATGATTGCCAATAATCCAACCTTTATAATTAAGAAAAAGGAAATATGGGATGAACGCAGTGAATGCATGTCCCGAAGGGAATTGGAACAGATTCAGCTTGAACGTTTAAAAACTACATTAAGAAGGGCTTATGAGAAGGTTCCCCATTACAGAAAAAAATTTGATGAAGCTGGGATAAAGCCCGAGGATATTAAAACCCTAAAAGATATACAAAAACTTCCCTTTACTACAAAGGATGATCTTAGGGAAAACTATCCCTTTGGTATGTTTGCGGTTCCAAAAAAAGAAATCGTTCGTATTCATGCTTCTTCAGGAACAACTGGGAAGCCCACGGTGGTGGGATATACTCGGAAAGACCTGGATACATGGGCTGAATTGGTGGCAAGAATGGTTTATGAGGCTGGAGCTCGGGCCGAGGATATGGTGCAGATTTCTTTCGGCTATGGGCTCTTTACTGGTGCCCTGGGGCTGCATTACGGCCTAGAGCGCATCGGAGCTTCAGTGGTCCCTGTTTCTTCGGGGAATACTGAAAGACAGATTATGCTTATGAAGGATTTTGGAACAACGACTTTGGTAAGCACTCCTTCTTATGCTCTCTATATGGGGGAAGTAGCAAAGGAGATGGGGATTGATCCCAGCTCCTTGAATCTGCGTTTGGGGCTTTTTGGGAGTGAAGGATGGTCCGAAGAGATGCGCCGGGAAATAGAAAAATGCTGGAACTGTTTTGCCACAGATAACTATGGGTTAAGCGAGGTTATGGGACCAGGGGTGTCTGGGGAATGCAGGGAGAGGAATGGAATGCATATTGCAGAGGATCATTTTCTTGTGGAAATAATTGATCCTGAAACTCAGGAGCCCCTGGACTATGGAAATAAAGGGGAGCTGGTTATTACAACACTTACTAGGGAGGCAATGCCTCTGATTAGATATAGAACAAAAGATATAACATCCCTAAATCCTGAGCCCTGCAGGTGTGGAAGAACTAACATGCGGATGGCAAGGGTTTCAGGGAGAACCGATGATATGCTTATAATAAGAGGAGTAAATGTTTTCCCATCCCAAATTGAAAGTGTCCTCATGGAAATAGAGGAAACTGCCCCTTATTATCAAATAATAGTTACTAGGGAAGGTTATCTTGATCAAATAGAGATACAGGTAGAAGTAACGGAAGAGGTGCTCAAAAGGGACAAATTCAGTGAGCTTGAAAAACTGGAGAAAAAGATAAAGGACAGGCTCTACAACGTACTTTCCATTAATGCTAAGGTCCGTCTTGTGGAGCCCCATACCATTGAGCGTTTTGAGGGAAAAGCAAAACGGATAATTGATAAAAGGAAAATTTGATAAATTAGATTTTTCTTTTTGGGAGAGGGGATAAGGATGCAGAAACTCCTTACCGGAAATGAAGCTGTGGCCAGGGGAGCATACGAGGCAGGAGTCCATTTTGCCTCAGCTTATCCCGGCACACCCAGCACCGAGATATTGGAAAATTTGGCTAAATATGAAGAGATTGATGCCCAGTGGTCGCCCAATGAAAAAGTTGCTTTGGAGGTGGCTCTGGGGGCTTCCATAGGCGGTGCGAGAAGCATTGTATCTATGAAGCATGTGGGATTAAATGTTGCAGCTGACCCCCTATTTACAGCTTCCTATACTGGTGTAAATGGGGGGCTTGTAATTGTCTCAGCTGACGATCCTGGGATGTATAGCTCCCAGGATGAGCAGGACAACAGGTATTATGCTCGTTTTGCCAAAATTCCAATGCTGGAGCCCAGCGACAGTCAGGAAGCTAAAGACTTTACCGCCTATGCCTTTGAATTAAGCGAGGAATATGATACCCCTGTTCTTTTAAGATTGACTACGAGAATTTCTCATGGCAGATCTCCTGTGATTCTTGGAGAAAGAATTGAAAGAAATGTTAAAGATTACAACCGTAACATTGAAAAGTATATAGTACTTCCCGCTCATGCCCGAAAGCTTCATATTAAAGTGGAAGAAAGAATGTCAAAGCTGCGGGACCTGGCTGAAAAATCTCCTTTTAATGAAGTGCAGATGGGCGATAGGGAAATAGGTATAATTACCTGCGGGGCGGCCTATCAGTATGTTAAGGAAGCATGCCCCAACGCTTCTATCCTTAAGCTTGGCTTTTCCTATCCAGTTCCCCATGGACTGATAAAAGAGTTTTCTAGGCAGGTTAAAAGACTTATTGTTGTTGAGGAGCTGGAGCCCCTTCTGGAAAATGAAATAAGGGCACTGGGTATAAAAGTTGAAGGGAAAGAGCTGTTTACCAGATTTGGAGAACTGAGCACTGAAATTGTCCGTAAGGGGTTAGGAATGGAAGAACAAAAAACAGCTGAACCTGTGGAAAACATTCCCTTAAGGCCTCCTGTGCTCTGTCCCGGTTGCCCTCACAGGGGTGTTTTCTATCAGCTTAACAGGCTCAAAGCTGTTGTAACCGGCGACATTGGGTGCTATACACTGGGTGCCCTTCCCCCTCTGTCCAGTATGGATACATGCCACTGCATGGGTGCCAGCATTGGCGCTGCACTGGGATTAGAAAAAGCAAGGGGAAAAGAGTTTGCAAGGAAGGTTGTTGCGGTTATTGGGGATTCCACCTTTCTTCATTCAGGTATTACAGGGCTGATGGATGTTGTTTATAATAAAGGAACTATAACTGTAGTTATTTTGGACAACGGCACCACTGCTATGACAGGACATCAGCACCACCCGGGGACAGGGTATACGGCGAAAAATATGCCCACATCAAAGGTGGATCTGGAAAATATCTGCAGGGCAGTGGGGGTAAAGAGGGTTGTGACTGTTGACCCTTATGATCTGGAAAGTGTGGGAGCTGTTTTAAAGGAAGAGATGGCGGTAGAGGAACCATCTGTGGTGATTTCCAGAAGGCCCTGTGTTCTTATGCTTAAAGAAAAAGAAAGTGCTTTTGCTGTGGGAGAGCGCTGCATAGGGTGTGGAGCATGTGTAAGATTGGGATGTCCTGCTGTTTCTATGAAAGGAGCTGCAGCAGAGATAAATATTCAGCTGTGCAGCGGCTGCGGACTTTGTGCTCAAGTTTGTCCCAACAAAGCCATTGAGAAAAAATAAAGTTTTTGATTTAGGGTGATATTTATGGATACCGTTGCAAATACAAAAAATATTTTAATTGTTGGAGTAGGCGGCCAAGGAATTATACTGGCCGGCCGTATCATAGGTAATGCTGCTCTAAAAATGGGGCTGAATGTAAAGGTTTCGGAAATACATGGTATGGCTCAAAGGGGAGGAAGTGTGGTTACCCATGTACGTTTCGGCAGGAGGGTTTACTCTCCAACAATAGAGCAGGGAACAGCTGATATTATTTTAGCGTTTGAAAAGCTTGAAGCCCTACGCTGGATGCACTATCTGCGTTTAGGGGGAACTGTTATTGTAAATGAGCAGGAAATTTACCCCCTCCCCGTACTTATTGGGAAGGGGGAATATCCTTCTGATGTGCTGGAAAAAATCAAAAGAAAAGACACTCATATTTTAGCCCTTGATGCTTTCCAAATTGCTGTTGAGGCAGGGAACCCTAAAGCTGTAAACATGGTTCTTGTGGGGGCGCTTGCTGCGGAAATGGGTTTTAAGAAGGATCTCTGGCATGATGTTATAAAAGAGACTGTTCCTAAAAAATCCATTGAAGCAAATATTCAGGCATTTAACAAAGGCTTTGAATGGGTTAAAAATCCCAGGGTTTGCATATGATTTCCCTGATTTTTGTGTCAAGGAAGTTGTTTGAATGTGCTGGACGCAGGACCAGTGCACTATCTGCTCCTGTTCCGCTTCCGCCCACAGCGACAATGTCTTCACCGTAGGGTATCAGCCCTGCATCCAGTGCCATTCCGCAACTTCAATGCAGACTTTAACTCCTTGACCGAACATTCTTAAGGTGTTGGCAATTATTTCTGATGGGTAGATGCCTTGGAACTTAAAACGGAGGCATCTATCCAGTCCAGCCATCAGGTGGGTGGTTATGAGCACATCTATTCCGGCATTTTCCAATTTTTTCTTCATCTCTTCAGGGAACTCATTTACACCGGGACCCCTAAAACCCACATGATGTCCCACACATACCACATGCAGCCCGCAGCCTATAAACTTTTCTGCAGTTTTGCCTGTATGGGAAGCCACAACGATATGATTGATGCCAAGCTCTTTAGCTCTTTTTACGGCAAGCTCAACTGTTTTATCAGTATTTTTTGGCCCTTTACATTCCCAGTACACAGCAGAACCTCCTTTGTTTTTGTAAATTATGTTATAGGAAATTTTTTTAAAGTGCAATTAAAAGTAACACAGATTAAATTTATATAATTTTTTTGCTGTTTAAGCTTTTAATAAGGTTATTGATTATTCTCCAGGAGAGAAAAACAGATGTGCGGTCGTTTTACCCTTACCCTGAGCGGGGAGGAATTTAAAAGGCATTTCAACTATACCTTGGAACGTTTTGACTACAGTCCCAATTATAATATTGCACCAGGACAGGAAGTGCCTGTTATATATCGAAAACCCCACAGAGATGAAATTGCCGTTAGGCCCATGAGGTGGGGACTGGTTCCCCGCTGGGCTGAGAATAAAAATGTAGGTTACAGGTTGATCAATGCAAGGGGCGAAACTGTGGATAAAAAGCCGGCTTTTAGAGACGCTTTTTTGAAAAGGCGGTGTTTTGTTCCGGCAGATGGGTTTTATGAGTGGAGAAAAGATAATGGTACAAAAACACCCTTTAGGATTATGCTGCCCGACGGGAAGCCCTTTGCCTTTGCTGGCTTATGGGAAAAGTGGATAAATCCTAAAAACAGAGAAGAGGAGCTTTATTCCTTTACCATAATTACCACAGATGCAGGTGCAGCGGTAAAGGATATTCATCCCAGAATGCCTGTTTTAATGGTTGATGAAAAAATCTGGGAAATGTGGCTTGATCCTAAAGCTGATGTGGGGAGTTTAAAGGAAATTATAAAACCCTATGACGGGGAACTGGTTTGTTATGAGGTTTCTACCCAGGTAAATTCCCCGGCAAATAATTATCCAGAAATTATCATGCCCGTAAATAAAAGAGATTGATCTTTTTTAAGTAAATAAAAGGAATTTGTTTAATACACAACGAAGTAATATTTGTTATCATGTATTATATATATTAGTGTAAATGCTTAATTTTTGGGCAGGAATTCCTGCCGAGAAATCTTGTACTTAACAAAGCCTTAATAAAGAAAAGGAGGGGCTCGTGTTGGGTGAAAAGCTTACATTAAGCGTTATCAAGGCTGATATAGGTGGGTGGGTTGGTCATTCTAGCGTTCATCCCAGACTTCTTGAGCGGGCTGAGGAATGTTTGAGCGAAAGCAAATATTTAATTGACTATCATGTAACCCATGTGGGAGATGATATCAACTTAATTATGACTCACCGTCTGGGAATTGATAATGAAGAAATACATAAGCTGGCTTTTAATACTTTCCAAGAGTGCACAAAAATTGCTAAGGAAATGAAGTTATACGGCGCAGGACAGGATCTTTTATCTGATGCTTTTTCAGGAAATGTTAAAGGGATGGGGCCCGGCGTTGCTGAAATGGAGTTTGAAGAAAGGCCCAGTGAACCTGTTATAGTTTTCATGGCTGACAAAACAGAACCAGGGGCGTGGAATTTCCCTTTATACAAAATGTTTGCTGATCCCTTTAATACCATTGGATTGGTAATTGACCCCAAAATGCATGATGGATTTGTGTTTGAAGTGCATGATCTCATTGAAAACAAAAAGGTTCTTTTTTCCCTTCCGGAAGAAATGTATGACATGCTGGTGTTTGTGGGGGCTCCAGGGAGATTTTGCATTAAATCGGTTTATGATAAAAATGGGAACATTGCTGCAACATCCAGTACCCAGAAGCTGAATTTCCTGGCCGGCAAATATGTTGGGAAAGACGATCCTGTATGTATTGTCCGCTGTCAGAGCGGGCTTCCTGCTGTGGGTGAGGCTTTGGAACCCTTTGCAAATCCCCATTTGGTTTCAGGATGGATGAGGGGTTCCCACAGCGGACCATTAATGCCTGTCTCGGTTAAGGATTCCAATCCTACCCGGTTCGATGGACCTCCAAGGGTGGTAGCTTTAGGCTTCCAGATAGCGCAGGGTAAGCTCATTGGACCTCAAGATTTCTTTGCAGATCCTGCATATGATAAGGCAAGAGAAATTGCCAATGAAATTGCCAACTATATGAGGCGCCTTGGGCCCTTTGAGCCCCATAGACTTAATTTGGATGAAATGGAATATACAACAATGCCGCTGGTTATGGAAAAGCTGAAGGAAAGATTTGTTCCCATCGACAAAGATGCAGATGAAGCTGCTGCTGGTAAAGAAGATTAGAAATAAGTTGAGTAAAAAAGACCGGTGCCCGCCCGTGGCACCGGTCTTTTAGCATTTTAGCATTGGTGTTCCATTTCCTCAAGTTCATCACAGATGCTGTATAAAATATGTTTAGTTAGAGTTTCGGGGTCCTTAATGTAAACTGAGTAATAGGTTTGTCCTGAAAAGGGCAGAATTTTTTCATGTACTTCAGCTTGGGTATCTGTGCCGTAAGTTTTTATATAATAATTTTCGTTTATTTTTTTCCAGCCTTTTTTGATAAGATTGTTTTTAAACACAGTTCCATTTTTCACTTTTATCCGTAATTTGCAGTCAGTTATCATTAACCTTTCCTCCTTTTTCTATCTATTTTACTTTTTAAATTATTTTAAATAAATAAGGTTCTTAGAAAAAATAAAAAAACCCTGCTTATCAGCAGGGTTGACTTTGAAAGCTAATCGGTGATGTTAATTCTCCTTCCGCTCTTTTCGCTTTCCACTTTGGGTAGTTTGATCTTAAGGATTCCGTTCTGGTATTTTGCTTCAACTTTATCTGCATCTATTTCATAGGGCAGTGCTATGGTTCTCTGCAGTTTTCCATAGCTTCTTTCTCTTCTTATAAAACCTTCTTTTTCTTCATTCAATTCTTCTTTTCTTTCAGCTTGAATGGTAAGGTAATTATCTCTTAAGGTGATTTCAATTTCATCTTTTTCAAATCCCGGTAGCTCAGCTTCTACCAGGAGCTCACTGCCTAGGTCTTTAACGTCTGCCCTAATTCCCCGGCTTTCAATGGGGAAAAATGTTCCAATAGCAGGGAAGCTGAAGAATTCATCCCAATCAAAATCAAAGAGATCTTTTCTTCCAAAAGGAACTAAATCTCTGAAGCCTCTCATAGCACATACCCCCTTTCTTCTGTTTTAGTATTTTCAATTTTAAATATAATTATTTAGTCAAAAATGGTCAAATTTTATTTAGGCTAATTTTTTTCCAACAAAGGTCAATTAAGGTCAGTTTTGTAATATTTTTATTACAATAAAAGAATTTTTTAACTCTTTTAAAATTTTTTGCCTTTTTAAATACATAATTTTTTAAAGCAGTGCGATAATATAATTTATGATAAAATAATTGGTGATTGTTTTTTTGTTTTTCTGCATAATTTTCGCAGCTGTGGGGGAGGGTTTTTTTTGAGCAGGAAGCTTAGGGTGGGAATACTATTTGGTGGACGCTCCGGGGAACATGAGGTTTCAATTTTGTCGGCAGGATCCGTTTATGAGGCCCTTGATAGGAATAGGTTTGAGCCGGTAGCCATTGCAATAACCAGAGATGGTTCATGGTACCTTATAGAAAACCCAAGAGATGTTTTTGAAAAAGGTGAAATTGATCCCCATAGGGGTATTCCTGTAACCATTTTATGCCAGCCATTAAAAGATAATTTTGTAACTTTAGATGGTAAGGTTTTGGAGCCTTTAGATGTGGTTTTTCCTGTGCTGCACGGAACCTATGGAGAAGATGGAACGGTTCAGGGCCTTCTTGAGCTTGCAGGCATTCCTTATGTTGGGGCCGGTGTATTGGCTTCAGCAGCTGGGATGGATAAGGTTGTTATGAAAAAGCTCTTTAGACAGGCTGGGCTGCCTGTGGTAAAAGATATAGCTGTGATGAGATGGGAGTTTCAGGAAAATCCTGAAAGGGTAGCTGATTATGTAGAGGCGAATATTTCCTATCCATGTTTTGTAAAACCTGCAAATTTAGGGTCCAGTGTTGGGGTTTCTAAGGCAAAGAATCGAAAAGAGCTCATTGCGGCTTTGGAGGAAGCTTCCATGTATGACCGCAAGCTTGTGGTGGAGCAGGGAATAGAAGCCCGAGAAATTGAGTGCAGCGTAATGGGCAATGAACATCCCCGCAGTTCTGTTCCTGGTGAAATTATTCCTTCAGGAGAGTTTTATGATTATGAATCAAAATATCTTAGCGGAGAATCTAAACTGCTGATCCCTGCACCCCTGAGCAGTGAACAGGAAGACAGAATACGAAACCTTGCTGTAAAGGCTTTTAAAGCCGTAGACTGTTCAGGTTTGGCAAGGGTAGATTTTTTTGTAACCAAGGATACTGGTCAAATTTATGTGAATGAGATAAATACAATGCCCGGTTTTACTAAAATAAGCATGTTTCCTAAACTTTGGGAGGCATCGGGAGTGTCTTATGGGGAGCTTTTATCCCATCTAATTGATCTTGCCTTTGAAAGGTACAAAGATAAAAAAAGGAATGCTACGGTATACATGGGACGGAAAAAGTAAAATGGATGGAGGAAGGCTTTACGGGGGGAATTGGGATTGCAACATGCAAAAATAACGGCAGCAGAACGACCCAGAATAAATCCCTATGCTGCCCTTGTGATTGCAGTAATTGGGATATCCTTTGGTTCCATTTTTGCGAAGTTTTCCGATGCCCCTTCTCTTATAATTGCTACTTACCGCAATGTCCTGGCAACTTTTATACTGCTTCCTTTTGCCTTTACAACCTTCAGAAAAGAACTTATGGCTGTTTCTAAAAGAGATTTTTTTGCAGCATCAGCTGCGGGAATTTTTTTGGCTTTTCATTTTGCTGCGTGGATTAAGTCTTTGGAATATACTACTGTAGCCAGCTCCACAGTACTGGTTACCCTTCAGCCAATTTTTGTTGTACTGGGATCTGTACTTGTTTTGAAAGAAAAAGTGGGTAAAAAGGCTCTCGCCGCGGGCAGCTTGGCTTTGGTGGGTAGCATTATTATAGGTGCAGGGGATTTTTCTGTAGGAGGCAGTGCCCTGTGGGGGGATTTCCTTGCATTAAGCGGTGCATTCTTTATAGCAGTTTATGTGCTGATCGGACGTTCCTTAAGACAGAGATTATCCCTTGTTGCTTATACTTTTGTTGTCTACGGTTTCTGCAGCCTGTTTCTTTTGTTGATGAATTTAATTGTTGGTGCAAAGCTTTACCCCTATTCTCTGTATAACTGGCTGCTCTTTTTGGGAATGGCTCTTATTCCCACAACCATTGGGCATACTCTTTTAAATTGGGCTTTAAAATACTTGCCAGCTCCAACGGTTTCCGTCAGCGTTTTGGGAGAACCCGTAGGAGCGAGCATTTTAGCTGCTGTGCTGCTTGGAGAGTATCCCGCTGCTGCCCAGCTTCTGGGAGGTGCTCTTATACTCACGGGAGTTTATTTTTTCATGAAGTTTTCCAGGGAAGAAAGAAATTGATGGTTAGCAAGAGGAAATTTATGGAGTTTTGAATTTTAATTTATTTTTGAAAAACTTTTTGAATATTATCAAAGGGGTGGTTTTATGTCCCAAGATGAAAAAAGGAAAGAAATCAGGCAGTTTAAAAGTGCTGCTGATGATGAAGATTTTAATAGGCTTATTCAGAAAATAAAAAGCGGAGAACTTAAAATAGCCATGACCAGAGATAAATCAAGAAATATTTTAAGGCAGTTTGATAAAAAGTTTTATTATTTGTATTTTATATGTGTCTTAGCGGCTGCGGCAGTGACAATTTACTTTATAAGCATTGGCAGGCTTTATATTTCTTTGACAGCGTTGGCTGTAACCTTGATGCTTTTTTTTGCTTTTTGGTCTCTTATAACCAGAAGAGCTTTTAATTGGGCAATTAAGAAAAAGAAAAATTTTGATTATGCATACTATATAACGGCTGTGACCATAAAAAAGGATTCCAAAGAGTATAAGTATCCCCACCATCACTGGAAGGATGCCCTTTAAATTTGAGATCTGTTTTTAGTTTGGTCATCTTTATTACTGCCCGGGAGGTAGGATTAATGAAAAATGTTGCAGTTGGTGGAATTATGACCCGGGAGCTTATAACCATTTCTTCTGAGGAAACCGTGGGAAGAGCTGCTTCTTTAATGCGTCTGTACAAAATTGGAAGCCTTCCTGTACAGGAAGGGGAGAAATTGGTGGGTATTATTACTTCACGGGATATAAGGGGAGTCGCGCCTTATAGACTGGTTGGGGAAGTTATGACAAAAAATGTTGTTACTGTTTCTGTGGACTGCCCTCTATGGGAAGCTAAGGATAAAATGGAGCAGAATAAAATTGAACGCCTTCTGGTGGTCGATGGAGGGAAGTGTGTGGGCATTGTTACAAAATTAGCTCTGTATTGGGAGCTGGGCAAGCATATTGATTCCCTTACGGGACTTATGAGAGCTGAATATCTTCAGAGGAAAGCATATGAGCTGGTGCAGCAGGGTAGGGAAATCGCTGTTATTTTTTTTGGATATAGATAATTTTGGCGAAATTGATAAGAGATTAGGGCATGTGATTGGCGATGCAATATTGAAGAAAGTTGCGCAAATATTTAAAAGAAAAGTTAAAAAGGATACCGATTATTTGTGCAGATACGCTGGAGATGAGTTTGCAGTTGTAACGGTAAGAAATTTTGAAGAAGCACGAAAACTTGCTTTTGAAATGGTTTTTTCTTTAGAAAAAGAGGAGTGGTCTTATGATGCTGAAATTACAGCTTCAGCTGGTCTTGCTGGAGGCAGACGCAGTACTGTAAGATCTGAAAGTAGAATCACTCACAGCGTGGCGGACCTAATAAATATGGCAAGTTTGGCATCAACTGCTGCTAAAAAAAGAGGAGAAAAAGTAGTTGTGGCTGAAAGTCACGGCTTCAAAGAATACAGCTAAAAATTTTTTTGTTTTTAGGAAGGTGTTGGGCTATGCGGGAATATCCTAAAGATCCTATAGTTGGAGTAGGGGGAATTATCCTTAAAGATCAGGCAATACTCCTTGTGAAAAGGGGACAACCTCCTTCTAAAGGTATGTGGGGAATTCCCGGAGGCTGCCTGGAATTGGGAGAGAGCTTAAAGGAGGGGGTAGCCCGGGAGGTTATGGAGGAATGCGGTATTAGAGTGGAAGTTGGTGAGATTTTTGATGTGTTTGAAACGGTGGTAAGGGATGATAAAGGGTCCATACAGTTCCATTATGTGCTTATTGATTTTTTTGCTTATCCCATAGGTAATGAAGAACTGCACCCCGGAAGTGATGTTATGGACTGCAGGTACATTCCTTTAAACGAACTTCAAAAATACGATCTTACCCCTGGGGTAAAAAAACTCCTTACAGATCCTAAAAGATTTGAAAAAATTCGAAAGGCGGCGAACAGGGCATCCCGAATTTAGGGCTGTCCTTAATTTATTGTGTTTTAGTGGAGATCTTCCAACCGTTGACAAGCCTTTAAAGAGAAAATATAATGGGCTTAAATTGACCGACTGGACGGTCGACAAAAAAAGTTGCTGGGAGAGGCGTAAGGGAATATGAACAAAAAGTTTATTATAGGGGCAGTAATTTGTGCTGTAATTTTTGCTGCAGGTTATATGCTGTTTAATACATACGGTTCCAATGATCAAAATGAAGGGCAGAGTACTGATACTGCAAAACCTGTTGATTTTGAAGTGGTTCGCCCAAGGGATCTGGTGGTTAAAGCGGAGTTAAGCGCCCAAATAAAAGCTAAGGAAGAAATTCAGGTGGTTCCAGAAATATCAGGAAAGGTTGCTTCCGTTCATGTTTCTAAGGGGCAGAGGGTAAGAAAGGGCCAGCTTTTGGTTTCCCTTGAAAAGGATGAATTGAAAGCTCAGTTTAATCAGGCGCAGGCAGCTTACAGAAAAGCGGTTGCAGCTTATTCAACCACTGAGAGCCAGATTATCCAGGCGGAAAACAACTTTAAAAATGCTTCTGCCAACTTCGAAAATACAGAAAAGGAATACAACCGAATGAAGGTTCTTTATGAACAGGGAGTTGTTTCAGAACAGCAGTTTGATGCGGTCAAGGCACAATATCAGGTTGCACAGAGCAATTTGAATGCGGCAAAAAGGCAGCTGGAAATTGTTAAGAAAACCAGTTATGAGGTAGCAAAAGCGGATATTAAGCAGGCGGAAGCTAATTTGGACCTTTCCAGACAGCGGCTTGAAAACTGCGACATTTCATCTCCCATAGACGGTATAGTTGCTCAAGTAAATGTGGATCCAGGAGAGATGGCAAATGTAGGGGCACCTGTGGTAACCATTGTGGAAATGGACAGAGTGCTTGCTGCGGCCAAAGTTACAGAAAAATATCTTAAAAGCATAAAGGAAGGTCAGACCGTTGAGGTTATGATTGAGGCTATTTCTGATCGCCCCTTTAAAGGGAAAGTTGTTCACATAAGTCCCGTTGCTGATGCAAAAAATGCCAATACCTATGAAGTTGAAGTGGAGATTCCAAATGAGGAGCATCAAATAAAACCTGGGATGAGCGCTGTGGTTTCATTGGTAATTGAGAGAGCCGAAGATGTGCTTGCGGTTCCCGTTGATTCCGTGGTGGAACGCTCCGGCAAGGATGTTGTTTTTGTTGTGGATGGTGAAAGGGCGGCTGCTCGTAAGGTATCGTTGGGTATAAAAGATGATAAATACGTTGAAATAAAGAAAGGCCTTAAGCGTGGAGATAGGGTGGTTATAAGGGGACAGCATCTTCTCAACGAAGGCGACAGGGTTGTCTGTGAAAGCGGGGTCAGTGAAAAATGAAACTAACTGAATTTTCCATTAAGCGACCCGTTACCATGGTAATGATTGTTTGTATAATTATGGTTCTGGGAATTATTTCCTTAATTAACTTAAAAATTGATCTTTTTCCTGAAATGAATCTTCCTGTGGCACTAGTTGTTGTTCAGTACAGCGGAACTGGTCCTGAAGAAATGGAAACCCTTGTGACCCGCCCTTTGGAGGAGACATTAAGTGCTGTACATAATGTCAAAAGCATTAATTCTTTTTCTCAACAGGGTTCTTCAGTGATTATGCTGCAGTTTAACTGGGGAACAGATATGGATTTTGCTATTTTGGAAATTAGGGAAAAAGTTGACCTTGTTGAAGGAATGCTTCCCGAAGGTTGTGAGGAACCTCTTATTTTTAAAATGGATCCCAGCATGATGCCCGTTTACACCATTGCCATGAGTGGAGATATTGGGCAGTGGGAGCTCAGGCAGCTTGCTGAAGATGAGATTAAAAACAGACTGGAAAGAATAGAAGGGGTGGCATCAGTTGATATTTCGGGGGGACTGGAGCGGGAAATAAAAATAAAAATCAGGCCGGAGGTGCTGCAGGCGCACGGCTTGTCTCTTTCCCAGATAGTACAGACTTTAAGCAGTGAAAATTTTGATGTTACAGGTGGCCGCGCATTCCAAGGGGAAAAGGAATATTTAGTTCGGGTTTTGGGGCAGTTTTCCGGAGTTGAGGAAATAGGAGAGGTTCGGATTTCTACTGCAAGTGGCGGCAGCATACGATTGGGGGATATTTCAGAAATTGAGGAAGGATATAAAGATGTTAAAAGCTACAGTATGGTGAACGATAAACCCAGTGTTGCCCTTTTTGTCAGTAAGCAGTCTGACGCCAATACAGTAGAGGTTTCCAGAGGTATACGCGAAGCATTGAAGGAGCTTGAGGGAAAGCTGCCTGCAGGTGTAGAGCTTTTAACTATTGTTGATCAGGCAGAATTTATTGAAAAATCGATATCGAATGTGGTGCAGAATATTATTGTGGGAGGCTTCCTGGCAGTATTTATTCTCTTCTTGTTTTTACGAAGCATACAGAACACATTAATTATTGGCCTCTCAATACCCATATCCCTTGTTGCCACTTTTGTTCTGGTTTATTTTAGAGGCCTTACCATTAATATGATGACTTTAGGGGGCCTTGCCCTGGGTGTGGGAATGATGGTTGATAACTCCATAGTAATTCTAGAGAATATTTTCCGGCACAGACAGCAGGGTGAGGGAGCTATTGAAGCGGCCTTAAATGGAAGCAATGAAATGTCATTAGCAATCACCGCATCCACCCTGACTACAATAGCAGTATTTTCCCCCATAGTTTTTGTAGAAGGATTGGCTTCCCAGATTTTTTCTCCTTTGGCTTTAACTGTGTCCTTTTCCCTTTTGGCTTCTTTAGCCGTTGCCCTTACTTTAATACCCATGCTTGCTTCTAGGGTATTTCCTCCTGCAGTGGAAAATTATAAGTCTACTGCGGACAGGCGCAGCATACTAAAAAAAATGTTATATGTTTGGGGTGTGTTGCTGGAGGGTGTAAATGAAAAATACCGTAATCTTCTTTCGTGGGCCATTACCCATAAGAAAATAGTTGTTTTAATAACAGTGGCTTCTCTTATTGTTAGTATAGCTTTAATTCCCTTTATTGGTGTAGAGTTCATTCCCCAAATGGATGAAGGCCTCTTATCGGTAAATATTGAAATGCCTCAGGGAACGCGTCTAGAGCGTACGGAAGAAGTTGTAGAAGAAGTTAAGGAAATTATTGAAAAACAGCCAGAAGTGGAAACCATTTTTGTTACTGTAGGTTCCCAATTGGGACAGAGCTCAGCTTTTATGAGCGGTGAAGGGGAGTCTGAATATGCCCGCATTGATGTACAGCTTGTTGAGAAAAACAAAAGGGAAAGAAGTACCAATGATGTGGTTGAAGCGTTGAGGAAGGAGATCCAGAAGATTCCCGGGGCAGAATTTGAAGTTTCTGCCAGCAATTCGCTTATGCCTGGGGGAGAAATATCTAGTTTTAGTGATCCAATCTCTGTTGAAATTAAAGGACAGGAAATTGGAACATTGGAGAAAATAGCTAATGATATTGCTGAGATAATATCTTTGGTCCCGGGAACCAGGGAAGTGGAAGTAAGCATGGAAAATGCCAATCCCCAGGCACAAGTTGTTGTTGACCGAAACAAGGCATCCTTTTATGGGTTAAGTGTTTCCCAAATTAACAATGCTGTTAGGGGTTCCATCGAAGGGCAGGTTGCTACTCGTTACCGCACAGGAAGCGATGAAATCGATGTTAGGGTTTATTTGGATAATGAGGGAGATTTAAGCCTTAATGAGCTGGAAGATTTAGAGCTGACGACACCCACAGGGGTTCAGATTCCTTTAAAGGAAGTGGCAGAGGTAAAAATAACCGAAGGTCCCAGTGTTATTGAAAGGAAGGATCAAACAAGGACCGTTGCAGTAACTTCAAAACTTCACGGCAGAGATCTGGGCCATGTAATGGAAGATATTCAAGAAAAACTGAAAGATTACAATCTGCCTTCGGGATACACCATTGAGTACGGCGGTGAAAGCAAGGAAATGGCTGAGGCTTTCGGAGATTTAGGCTTTGCTTTAATTTTGGCAGTGGCACTGGTATATATGATACTGGCAGGGCAGTTTGAGTCTTTCTTATATCCCTTTGTTATTATGTTTTCCATGCCTGTTACCATTGTGGGAGTTGTTTTAGGACTTCTTTTAACAGGGAGAAGCTTCAATATACCAGCATTTATCGGTGTCATTATGCTGGCGGGCATTGTTGTAAATAATGCCATAGTTCTTGTGGATTACATTAATCAGCTGAGAGATAGGGGTTTGAGCAGAGAAGAAGCCATTCTTGAGGCCGGCCCCCATCGACTGCGTCCCATCCTCATGACTACTTTAACCACAGTTTTGGGTATGCTGCCCTTAGCTTTTGGATTTGGGGAAGGAGCTGAAGTCAGGGCTCCCATGGCAACGGCTTTGATCGGGGGACTTACAACTTCTACACTGCTGACCCTGGTTTTTGTGCCGGTTATGTACATTCTTCTTGAGGATATAATAATTAAATTGAAAAAGAAGATGGGATTTTTGTCAAAAGATGCAGGGAGCAGCCAGATGCAGGCATAATAACAAGGTGGTGCATTGTATTTGGATATCAAAAATCCTGAAGAAAAAAAAAGAAGGATTCTTGATGCGGCGGCAAAAGTATTTTCTAAAAAAGGATTTCATAAGGCAAAGATTGAAGAAATAGCGAAAGAAGCGGGGATAGGGAAGGGTACTATTTATGAATATTTTGCATCTAAGGAAGAACTTTTTAAGGAAATGCTTTCTTCTATAAGTAGGAAATATATTAAGGTTTTTGATCCCCAAAGCCATGATTCTGCAGTGGAGCAGATTAGAAAAATTATAGAACAGCATTTTAATTTTATGCTTGAGAAAAAGGATTTAGCTTGAATAATTATTGCAAACCAAAATACCCTGAATGGGGAAATAAGGCAGTGGTTTTTAGAGCAAACCTTAGAAAAAATTTCTGCCATTGAAGGGGTGCTTGAAAAAGGAAAATCTGCAGGAGAGTTTAGAGAAGATTTAAAGGTCAGAGTTGCTGCACGAATAATTTTCGGTTCAGCCATGGCATTGAGCGCAGCTGTGATTCATGAAAACCTTTCTTATGAGGGAGATAATCTAGCTGATGATTTAATGGATCTTCTCTTAAATGGTTTTTGCAGTAAAATCCGTAAATAATGGGAGTGTTTAGGGTGGATAACAGGAAAATATATATTCCTTTGTTTTTTGTTCTGATTCTTGCCCTTCTGTTTTCTTCTTATATTGCTGTTCAAAGGATGGGTTATGAAAAAGCTAACAGAAATGTAGAGGTCGTTGTTGATTACTCTCAAATCTGGGAACTTGCAAAAAGGAATAATGTTGATATCCGTGAGGTACTTGAGAAGCTAAAGGAATCTGGGGTTACAGGAATTCTTGCAAAGGAACAGCTTATAGATGATCTTGAGGCCCAGGGATTTTTATATATAAAGTCGGGGGCAGAACTGGCCTTGGACGAAAATCTCTCTTTTAGAGAGAACATAAAGAAGGATTATACATATTTTATCACCCCTTTTCCGGAAATTTATGATCGCTTGAAAACTCATCTGGATGCTAAAGTGGGAGGTATTGAAGCTTTTACTGAGGAAAATAGAGGTCTTTATTATGTAGGTTCTCCCCTTTCCGCTAGGATTCTAAACCTAGAAGGTATTGGTGTGGGTTTTCCAGAAGAGGGCATAAAAGCATCTCAAGAGCTGGGTTTGAGTTTTATTCCCCAGATACGCACTTGGCCTGAGGCGAAGGTTTCATCATTTGATGCAGTTTTTGAACAGCTTGAGGGGGTGCCCAATATATCAGTGTTGGCTTTTAATGATCCATATGTGCCGGGATATCCCCATCTGCTGCCGGAACTTAAGGAGCAAGTGAAAAAGATTGGCGCACCCGTGGCTTTGATTGAATTTTTTGATCAGAAAGGCTTAAAAAAGTTGGCATTGGACCTTGGTAAAAATGCTGTTAAGCTACATTCCATAAGCAGTGATGAAATGATCAATATCACACCTTCGAGGGCTTTGGACAGGTATGTCCTGGCGGCATCGGAAAGAAATGTTAGGGTAATTCTGGTCCGCCTTTTTCAAAATGTAAGCAGTGTAAGCTGGCTTGATTTTAACTCCGCTTATATAAAGGAATTGAGAAGTCAGCTGGAATCTGAAGGGCTGCATCCAGGAACAGCAAAGCCCTTTGGAAGTTTTCCTATTTCCTACTTAATGTTGGGAGTGATAGGTTCAGGAGTTGCTGCCGGAGGTATTATTCTTCTTCTTCAGGTAATGGATAAAAAAACTTCGATTTTATTAGGATTTTGCGGTGTGCTGATTTATGGCCTGCTGTTCTTTTTTGATATTAATACTGCAAGAAAATTTATGGCTTTTGCTTCGGCAGTGATTTTTCCTACTTTAGCTGTGGTTTCTACGTATGATACAGAAAGGAAAAGCATGAACGCAAGCATTTTAAATCTCATAAAAGCAGTGCTGATTTCTATGATTGGGGCTTTGTTCATAGTAGGGCTCCTTTCCGGTACCGGTTTTATGATAGGATTGGATCAGTTCTCAGGGGTAAAGGCCAGTCTGTTGGCTCCCTTGATTTTGATACCTTTGTTCTTGGTTTTAAAACATGATAAGGATAATCCAATAAAAATTTCTGCTGAGATTTTGAATGATTTTGTTCGGTATAAATGGCTCTTTGCACTGGGAATACTGGCCCTTGCTGGTGCAGTAATGCTTGTCCGAAGCGGCAATGAAGCGGGGATGGTATCAGAAATAGAAATAAGATTCAGAGAAATGCTTAGGGAGCTTCTCTTGGTTAGACCGAGAACAAAAGAGTTTCTTTTGGGGCATCCCATTATGCTTATTTCCTATTATCTTGGATACCGGCGTAAATATATACCTCTGGTAGTATTGGGAAGTATAGGACAGGTTTCCCTGGTTAATACATTTGAACATCTCCATACGCCTCTAGTGATTTCAATTATCAGGACATTTAATGGGTTATGGATGGGTATTCTTGTGGGTGCTGCTGTTATATTGGCCTGCGAATTTTTAGGGAAATGGGGAAAGAGGGTCTTAAATGCCTGAGATTGTTTTATCAGGATACTACGGCTTCGGAAACGCAGGAGATGAGGCAGTTCTTTTTTCCATTATAAAGGCTTTGAAAAAATTGGATCCCGGAATAAACATAACTGTGCTTTCTCATAAACCGGAGGAAACCGCGGTGCAGTATGGGGTTTATGCTGTAAATCGATGGAATGTCAGAGAAGTGGCAGGGGCAGTTAAAAAAAGCCATCTTGTTTTAAGCGGCGGCGGCAGTCTTATTCAAGATGTTACGGGAATAAAAAGCCTGATTTATTATCTTGGAGTAATTTTTTTAGGCAAGCTGTTTAGAAAGTCCGTAATGCTTTATGCCCAGGGAATTGGGCCCTTAACCACAGGTTTTGGAAAAAAGATAACCAGATCTGTGGTCAACAGGGTTGATTATATTACCGTTAGGGATAATAAATCAGCAGAAGAGCTGAGAGAACTGGGAATAAACCGTCCTCCCATAGAGGTGACGGCTGATCCTGTAATGATTCTTGAGCCTGAAAAAGGTGATGTTGAAGAAGGAAAGGCTCTTTTATCGGGTTTTAGAGCGAAGGGGAAATCTTTAAAAGGAGACAGGCCTATAGTGGGGGTTTCCCTGAGGGAATGGCCTGGCTGCGAAGCCGTTGTGGAGGCTGTTGCAGAAGTATGCGATGGCCTTGCTGATTCCGGCTGGCAGGTTCTCTTTATACCCATGCATTTTCCCAAGGATTTTATTCTTTCAAGAAAAGCAGCGGGGTTTATGAGAGCAGATGCCTTTATTCTGGAAGAGGAAATACCTGTGCAGAAACTCCTTGGTGTTTTTGCCAATTTAGATTTGGTTTTGGGGATGAGACTTCATTCCCTTATTTTTGCGGCAGCAGGGGGTATTCCTTCAGTGGGAATCTGTTATGATCCAAAAGTGGAAAGCTTCTTAAATCAGGTGGGCCAGATAAATGTGGGTGATATAAGTAAGGTAAACTGCCGTATTCTTAAAGAAGCTGTTTTTAATGCCGTTGATAATCTTGAGCTCTTGAGGATGGAGCTTAAAAACAGGGTTGGGGAGCTTAGGCGCAGAGCATGGGATAATGCTGAGATTGCGGTTAAAATTGCACAGAGAGCAGAGAGTAAATTAAAACAGTGAAAAACTATCAAAGGGCGGTAATTACTGAGATTTGATTTATCAGTTAAAAAAATAATGTTTAGGGAAGGAAATGAAGTCATGTCTTATGCGTCGGGGAAAATAGTTCGTGCGGCGGGTATTCTTTTGGCAATGAATCTGCTGAGCAGAATTTTAGGATATGTTAGGGATGCAGTAATTGCTGGTCATTTTGGGACCTCAGGGGCTACAGATGCCTATATGGTTGCTTATACCATTCCCTATTTTCTTCAATCAATTGTGGGAATGGCTTTTGTAATGATAATTGTTCCCATTTTAACTGACTATGGAGTAAAGGGACAGAAAGAGGAAATGTGGAAAGCAGCCAGTGTAATTTTCAACTGGACAGCACTTCTGCTCACTGCAGCAGCGCTGATAGGTATAGCCGGTTCAGAAGTGCTTGTAAAGCTGATGGCTCCAGGGTTTACTGGAGATACTGCCGTTTTAGCTCAGGAACTCACCAGAATAATAATGCCTTCGATAATTTTTATGGGGCTTGGAATGCTTATAACCGGCATTTTAAATGCTCAGCATGTTTTTGGTGTGCCGGCTTTTGCTCCTGCGGCAGAAAATATAATTGTTATCCTTTCGGTAATATTTTTGAGCAGCAGTTTGGGTATTCACGGTTTAGCATTGGGTACTTTGATAGGATTTATGTTTTTTTTATTTGTCCAAATACCTTCACTAAAAAAGCTGAATTTTAAATATTTCCTGAACTTTGACATCCATCATCCTGCTCTGCTCAAGGCTGCTTCTGGGTTAATCCCCATCATCTTTGGTGTGGGAGTAAATCAGATTTATCTGGCGTTGAACAGAGCCTTTGCTTCCTTTGTTGCTGAGGGAAGCATATCAGCTATAGATTTTGCCTACAGGCTTATTAATCTTCCTTTGGGAATTTTTGCAGCAACTATTTCTACTGTTGTCTTCCCAACTATGTCAGAGCATGCAGCTTCAGGGAATAAGTGGGAATTTGCCAAAACCCTTATAAGGGGGCTCAATTTGGTTTCTTTCATTATTATTCCTTCTGCGGTGGGCCTTTTAGTTTTAAGCTCTCCGGTGGTAGCAATGCTTTTTCAGCGGGGTGCTTTTGATCACAGGGCCACAGTAATGACTGCTGCTGCATTGGCATATTTTACATTGGGAATGTATGGTTGGGGCGCAAATATGGTAATCACCAGAGCTTATTATGCTTTAAACGATATTAAAACTCCGGTAACTGCGGGAATTATTTCAGTCATAGTAAATGTAATCTTAAGCTATCTGCTTTTACCTTTTTTAGGGCATGGAGCTCTGCCCCTTGCCAATTCCATTTCTGTTTCTGTTCAGACAGCGCTGCTTATGATTTTTATTACAAAACATCTTCCTTATATAGAATTTACGTCTTTGGGAAAAGCTTTTGCAAAAGTGCTGGCGGCTTCACTGATAATGGGATTTGCTGTTTATTTCATCAGCCGTGAACTTGATTTTTCTGTTTATTTAGAAACTGCTGTTTGCGTGGGGTTAGGAGTTGTTTTATATATTTTTGCAGCATATATTTTTCGCATTGAAGAAATTTCTTTTATTGGGGAACTTGTTGCAAGGAAATTAAAGGGAGTTTGTTGAAGATAAATAAGGTTTTAAATATGGGTGATTTAATAAAAGCTTGACAAACTCTATTAATAGAAATACTTTAGTAGTTAAGCTGATTTTTATCGGAAATTGAAAAAAGAACAGTTTGTGGGGGGCTTTAAGTTGATAAATGCTGATGAAATTATGAAGATAATTCCCCACCGCTATCCATTTCTGCTTGTAGACAAAGTTGTTGAGCTGGACGTGGGGAAGCGAGTGGTGGGAATTAAAAATGTTTCCATAAATGAACCGTTTTTTCAGGGTCACTTTCCAGGGCGGCCTGTTATGCCTGGTGTGTTAATTATTGAAGCCATGGCACAGGTGGGTGCAGTGGGAATATTGAAAATGCCTGAGTTTCAGGGAAAGCTGGCCCTTTTTGCTGGAATTGATAAGGCCAGATTCCGCAGGCAGGTTATACCTGGAGATCAGCTGCGGATAGAGGTGGAAGTTTTAAAATTAAAGGGTCAGGTAGGAAAATGTGATGCAAAGGCGTATGTGGATAATGAATTGGTTTGTGAGGCGCAGCTGATGTTTGCTGTGGAAAAGTGATTTTTAATATAGGAGAGGAGCATTATGGGTAAAATGGAAGGGCTCGGAATTATACTGGGGGCAGTCTTTATTGCTGTTTTAATCCTTACCCCTATTGTTAAAAAGATAGCGCTGATAGTTGGTGCCGTTGACAGACCTGATGCCAGAAAGGTGCATAATAAAGTTATGCCCCGTCTTGGCGGAGTTGCGATTTATCTTGGTTTTATTGGGGCGCTACTTGTTTTTCAACCCCTTGGGAACTTTGAAAAAGGACTCCTTGTGGGCAGTACCATTATAGTTGCTGCAGGGATTCTGGATGATATATGGGGACTTCCTCCAAAATTAAAGCTGACGGCACAAATAGCGGCTGCAGCTGTTCTTGTAAGTTTTGGGATTAAGGTAGAATTTGTAACCTATCCCTTCGGTGGCATTATTCCTTTGGGAATTTTTGCCGTGCCCATTACGATCCTGTGGATTATTGGGGTGACCAATGCTCTCAATCTCATTGACGGTTTAGATGGTCTTGCTGCTGGAACTTCATTTATTGCAGCGGTTACGATGGCTGTTGTGGCATGGATTGAAGGTCAGTATGCGGTGGCAGGCTTAGCCCTTATTCTTGGGGCTGCGGTTTTGGGATTTCTTCCATACAATTTTTATCCAGCCAAAATATTTATGGGTGACAGCGGTTCCATGTTTTTGGGATTTACCCTTGGTTCTTTGGCAGTGCAGGGTTTAACCAAGGGAGCGGCCTTTATATCCGTTTTTATTCCCATAATAATACTGGGGATTCCCATTTTTGATACCCTTTTTGCTGTTATTAGAAGATACAGAAATCACAGACCTATTTTTGAAGCTGATAGGGAGCATTTTCATCATATTCTTTTAGATAAGGGCTTTTCTCATAGACAGGCTGTCCTTTTAATTTATGGGGTTAATGTATTTCTGGGAATAAGTGTCATTTTATTGAATGTACTTAGTACTGAGCAGAGCATAGTTGCCCTTATTGTTTTAATTACTGCCATTTCTTTGGGTGCAGGAAAGCTGGGATTTTTCAGTAGAATAAACAAAAAACAGGAGTTACCCAGCTGTGAAGCTGCAGGGCTTAATAACTCTCATGGACAGAGGATTACCGCTGCGGATAAAAATGGAGGAAGGTGTTGATCTGTGAAAAATTTAAGGATTCCTGCCAGCTTCGTATTTTTATTTAGTCTATTGGGCTTTATTATTGGCGGTATGGAAGCAGGAGCTGCTGATGCCAAAGGGGGGTCTAGGGAAGATCCCCTTGTTACCAAAAGTTATGTTCATACTGCTGTGGAAGAAAAATTTCGTCCCTTAGAAGCAGAGGTAGGTAAAATTAAAACAAGGATTGCTGAAATTGAGAATTCCGTCTCTCGTTTGGATAAGCAGGCGCTGAAAGGAACATCGATTTTTGAAGAAAAAACTGCTGTAGTAAGAGGGCAGAGTGGGGCTGTTCTCCGAAACGGTCCTGATGAGATTTTTACAAAAGTTGGCAGTCTGCCCAATGGAGTCAGGGTTAAGGTGATTAATGAAAGCAACGGCTGGTTTCAGATTAAAACTGACTCAGGTTTAAAAGGGTGGGTAGAAGATGATTATTTGAAAATTTCCAGCTGAAAATTATGATATAAAGATATTTAATTTCTTAGGAAGAATCTTTATAAAACAGGGAAGATTACCAGCATATTCACCGTCTGTATTGAGGGAAACTTTTTCACTGCTTGTTACTTCTACTTTTGAGGTTTGAATGTAAATTACTTTGGGGTGATTAATGTGTTCCCCTGAAAGGCATATTGCTGCAAGGGATATAAATTCTGCTATGGTAAGTTTTTTTACAACTATCAGATCCAGAAGCCCATCACTGAATGATGCCTTTGGAGCTAAAAGTTCAAATCCCCCTGCTGTTCTGCTGTTGGCGGTTAAAAACAGCATGATATCTTCATATATTGTTAATTCCGGTGTTTTTATATGCACTTTAAAGGGTCTAAGCTTGGGAAGCTCTTCTAGGCTTTTTGCGTAATATGCCAGCTGCCCTAAATATGTTTTAAGCTTCCTGGGTACTTCGTATGATATGTTGGTCAAATTACCTCCTCCGGCAACATTGATAAAATATCGGTCATTAAGCATACCCACATCAACTTTTTTTATTTTTTTTCTCCCGATAACCTTTACTGCTCCTTCTATATCAGTGGGTATGTCTAAAGCCCTTGCAAAGTCATTGGATGTTCCTGCAGGAATGATTCCTAGATTTATCCTTTCCATGTTTTCCCCAAGTCCATTTACAATTTCATGGAGAGTACCATCTCCTCCAACGGCTATGATATTTTTGAATTCTTTAGCTGCTTGGGCGGCTTTTTTTTGTGCATCTCCTGGTCCTGTTGTGGGGTATGGTAGAATTTCAAAACCTACCTCTAATAGGTGCTTTATAATATCATGCAGGCGGGAAGCTGCTGAAATCTTTCCCGATGAGGGATTATAAATTAAAACTGCTCTTTCCATTTTTATGTCTCCTTTACAGTTTATAAAATTTTCTTTTTTTTATTTGGTTTGTTTTTCCTTTTGCCCATCAAAATTTTTTTATTTTATTAACTTTAATATTTTTAAATGGTGTGGAAATAATAAATATTGGCATCTATGAAGGAAAGATTTTTTAAAAATTAGCATAACTGTGAAGGCGAGTGGTTAGGGGGTTAATTTAAATTGAGAATATTATGGGAAAGCGTGTTGGTTTTGTTTTATGTTTTAGCTGGAATGTATCTTCTTTACTATTTAACTAAAAAAGAAATTCTATAAAGAGGTTTTTTAAATGGGTTATATCGAAGTAATAATTCAAACGTTTCTAGCATTCTTTGCCATCTTATTTTACACAAGAATATTGGGAAAACAGCAGGTTGGGCAGCTGACTTTTTTCGAATATATTAACGGAATAACCTTTGGGAGTATAGCTGCAGTTCTTGCAACGGACGTGGGCCAAAAGCAGACGGCTGTTCATCTTCTAGCTTTAACGCTTTTTGCTGTGCTTACCTTTATTATGGAAGTAGCTGCTTTAAAAAGCAGACCTTTAAGGAAGATCGTTGCTGGTGAACCCACAATTGTTATACACAATGGAAAAGTTTTAGAGGATAATATGAAGAAGATGAGGTATAACTTTGATGAACTTCTAATGCAGCTTAGGGAAAAAGGAGTCTTTTATATTGGTGATGTTGAATATGCAATTTTGGAACCTGATGGAAATCTTAGTGTGGAATTAAAATCACAGCAGAAGCCCGTAGCACGGGAAGATCTAAATATGAGCAGCAGTTATGAAGGCCTGTCCGTTGAGCTGATTTTGGATGGAAAAATAATGCATCAGAATTTGGAACAGATAGGACTGGATGAAAATTGGCTTTTGGGAGAATTGGAGAAAAGAGGAGTTAAGGATGTTAAGGAGGTTAAACTGGCAGTGCTTTCATCTACGGGGAACCTATTTGTTGATTTGGATAAAGATGATTTGAATACCCCCATGGATATTACTGACAGTGCACCTAATAAGTAAAGTTGGAATAAGAAGCGGGATAATTTATATTATAATTTAGTAAAAAAATTTTTATTTTTAATTTAGTCTGCTTTTTGCATTTTTTTAATCGGAGAGGATAAATGCTTATGATAAATATAAAGTTTGGGACTGACGGATGGAGGAGCATAATAGCTGAAGATTTTACTTTTGAAAACGTTAGAGCGGTAGCTCAGGCTGTTGCTGATCATATTATAGCTAAAGGCAGTAAGGATAGGGGAGTGGTAATTGGTTACGACAACCGTTTTCTTTCTGAACATTTTGCCTGGGCTGTAGCTGAAGTGATGACGGGAAATTCTATTTCTGTTTATATTCCCCAAAGATCTGTTCCCACACCGATAACTGCCCTAGCCATTAAAGAAATGGGCACTGCAGGAGCTATTATGATCACTGCAAGCCATAACCCACCTGAATATAATGGGATAAAATATATTGCAGATTTTGCCGGTCCTGCTCTTCCTGAAGAAACAAATGCCATTGAGAATAATCTGCAAAGAATTATTAAAACTGGCGAAATAAAAAGAATGAAACGACATAATGCAGAAGCTTTAGGATTGTGGAACGAATTTGACCCCTTTCCAGCTTATAAAAAACACCTTAAAGGGCTAATTAATGTTTCTGTTATCAATAAAGCAGGTTTGAAGATTGTAGTTGATCCCCTTCATGGTGCAGGGACTGGTTATCTTGAGGCAATACTGGAAGAATTGGGATGTGATGTTGTTTCCATACATAATTTTAGGGATCCTCTGTTTGGGGGAAAAATTCCAGATCCCGTTGAAAAAAATTTGGCAGAGCTTAGGGAGCAGGTATTAAATACAGGGGCTGACCTCGGATTAGCTTTGGATGGGGATGGTGATCGTTTCGGAGTAATTGATAAGACTGGAAGGTATTTTACTCCTAATGAAGTTCTTTTTCTGCTTCTTAATCATTTGGTCAAAAACAGGGAAGAACTTGGTCGAACTGTGGCTAGAACGGTGGCTACCACCCACATGCTGGATAAGGTTGCTGAGCGTTATGGCCTTGAAGTCAGAGAAACCCCTGTGGGATTTAAATATATTGGCCAGTGTATTCTATGGGATGACAGTATTTTAGGGGGTGAAGAAAGCGGGGGCATGTGCATAAAGGGCCATGTACCTGAAAAGGATGGAATTTTAGGATCTGTGCTGGTAGCAGAAGCGGTTGCAGCTAGCAGCAGAACCTTAGGGGAACTGCAGGATAAACTTTTTGAAGAGTATGGAAGAATGGTTAGCAGCCGCTTGGATGTGCCGGTATCAGAAGATGAAAAAGAAATTATATTGGAAAAATTGAAAAATTATAATCCCAATACCATAGCTGGGCAGAAAGTAGTAAAAAAATTGGAAATTGATGGGTCAAAATTTGTTAACAATGACGGCAGTTGGGTGCTTATAAGACCTTCGGGAACAGAACCCATGTTCAGGGTTTATGCAGAAGCCAATAACGAAGAACAGCTCAAAAACATTCAGCAGCAGATACGTGAAGAATTAAATATGTAGCTGGTTTCTTTTTAAGGGAGCCTTTCAGGCGCCCTTTTTTGCTATTAGTTTATGGGTAACGGATTAAAATAAAACTTCATAAAATGGAGTACCAAGCTGCTGCAGGGAGATAGGGCTTTATGGAGGTCAAGTTTTTTTATCTTTGCTGGCTTTTTTTAATAGCTGCGGGTTTTGTGTTTATTGTTTTTGAGACCAGGAAGTTAAATTTAGACACAAAAGGTATAGTCTTGGTGATGGTGCGGAACTGTGAAGAGGCTGTAGAAGCTGTTTTAAGAATACTCTGCTTTCACTGTTGGAAAAGGGATCAGGGTTCCATATTGGTTATAATTGAAGATTCTTATGATAAAACAGGGGATATAGTAGCCAGACTATCCCAAAAACATTCAGAGATCAATGTTGTTTTTCGGGGGAAAGAGTTATTCAATTTACAGCATGTTAAATATTTTCTTGATCGGCGTCGATTTCTACTTGATTTAAGAAATTTTGCATAGATGTATATGTTCAATTTTAGTACTTTTTGATGATTATTGTTTTCGGCATTAAAAGACAATTTATGATGGAAAAACTAAAGGATTTTGCAAGCAAATTGTAGAAGCAATACCAAAAACTGAAATAGGTGGCAGCAATTAATAGGTGATAACTAATGATGATGGGGTGCCAAAAATTCATTTTGTACTTTTTATGGAATGATAATAAGTATCTTATTAGCTATTCCCATAACCCCCTATTGGATTATTGTTATTTAAGGGAAAAAGGTTTTTTCAATATGGTACTGTTTACAAAGCCCCTTCCCATTGGATATATTTTATATCTGCTTAACAGCTGTACAAATGAAGCTGAAAGGGTTGGGACCCCGTTCAGAAAACAAAGTGCAGAGAAAATTGCTTCACATAAAATAAGATTGCTGAAAAAATTTTCTGGTAAAATTGGGATATCCAAAGATTTTTTAACAGAAAACCCTTTAAATAGGTCCATAAAATGGCCCGCAGTAGAGATGGATAAAGTAAAGTTTTTGGAAAAAAAGTTGATGGGAAGGATGCTTTTCATAAATGAGATAGTTAAGCTTTTAGGGAAACAGGGCTTTAGCATTGCAGAAAATGAAGTTCAGGATATTTTACAGATTATGTTTTTAGAACACAGGTGTCTGCGTTTGCCTGGCATCAGCTTTGAAGGAGATGGAAGCAAAATCTGCAACCGCTGTGGTCAGAGAGGAAAAATTTTTCCTGTGGTTTGTGCTTCCTGTGGTTTTAATTGCTATCACTGTGAAGAATGCATTGCTATGGGCGAATCCCGATCCTGTCTTCCCCTGTATGGGGTTCCTGGGGGAAGAAGGGCATCTAAGCTGCCTTATACTTCAGTGATACCAGTTATGGATGTTGAGCTGAGTCCAGCTCAAAAGGAGGCTTCTGCGGCAATACGCCAATTTGTTCTGCAGCCTGAACAGAGGGAAAAACTGGTATGGGCAGCTTGTGGTGCTGGAAAAACAGAAATTACCTTCCAGGCAGTAGCTGAAGTGCTCAGCAGAGGGGGTAGGGTGCTTTTTGCTCTGCCGAGAAGAACTCCTCTGCCGGAAATATTTAATCGTTTAAAAAATGCGTTTCCTCAGGTACCCGTTGCAATGCTTCACGGTGAAATCAAGGACAAGTTTTCGTATGCAGAAATTTATGCGGCTACTACCCATCAGGTTCTAAGATTTTATTCTGCTTTTGATTTAATAATTTTGGACGAGGTGGATGCATATCCATATAAAGGCAGTGCTGTGCTCCAATTTGCTGTGAAAAGAGCGCGCAGGAAAGCAGGTAAAATTATCTATCTTACTGCAACTCCATCGGGTGAAATTTATGAACGTTGGAAGAGAAAAGAACTTTCTTGTGTTAAAATTCCAGCAAGGCACCACGGCTATCCGCTGCCGGAGCCGAAAATAATTGTGGAGAAAAAACTTTACCGAACCTCAAAGGGAATAGAAATTCCTGAAGCTGTAGTTGATTTGATCCATGAGACCATTGAAGGAGATTTATCCCAATTATTAATTTATGTTCCTTCGGTTTTCCTTGCTGTTAATGTGGCGGAAGAACTAAACCGAATCACCCGGTTACCTCCTTTTAATAATTTTAAAAGCCGCTGGGTGGAGTACAGCCACAGCAGGGATGAAGATAGGGAGCTGAAAAGGGATAGGTTTGTAAAAGGAGAATTTCCAGTGCTGGTTACTACAACAATTTGGGAGAGGGGTATTACCGTTCCCCGGGTTAACGTTTTGGTGCTTTTTGCAGATGTGGAGGAAATTTTTGATGAAGCTGCTTTGATTCAAATGGCAGGTAGAGCAGGAAGAACATCTTCCTATCCCCTGGGTAAGGTTTGGTTTATGGGTTCCAGAGTAACAAAAAGCATGAGAAGCGCCCAGAAAAAAATTCATCAGATGAATGTGGAGGCGGGGGAAAAAGGGTTTCTTAGTCCGGAAGGCTTACAATTGTTGAATGGATGGGAGGCCAAGATGAATTGCTTGGAAAATGGGTGAGGTATTTTACGGATTTAGTACTTCCACCGGTAGCAAAGTGTCAGCTGTGCGGGAGAAGGGCAGTAAAAAATGCTGAGATATGCGTGGTGTGCCGAAAAGAACTGGAGTATTGGACACAAAAATATAATGAATGTGATATCTGCGGGCATTTTATATCCCAAAAAGGTGTGTGTGATCAGTGCAGTCATGAAAGGCCTCCTTTTATTATGGCTAGGGCCATTGGGCCTTACAGAGGTATTCTTAAGGAGGCATTGTATAATTTAAAATTCCGTGGAGATAGAAAGCTGGCAGTAACTTTAGGTCGTATTTTAGGTAAAAAGTTAAGAACTTCCTTAAAACTGCGCAATATAGACTATGTGGTTCCTGTTCCCATGCATAATAAAAGATTAAAAGAGAGGGGTTTTAACCAATCTATTCTTATTGCCAGGGAAGTAGCTCGGGAAATTCGCAGGCCCATAATAGAAAATATTCTGCAGAAAAAAGTAAATACAGTGCCCCAAGTTCAGCTTTCTTTAAACCAGAGAAAGACTAATCCTGTAAATTCTTTTAAGGTGAAGGATGCTGAGATAGTTAAAAACAAGGTTGTTCTCCTTATAGATGATGTTTTTACAACGGGAACTACAGTTGCCGAATGTGCCAGGGAACTTTTAAAAGCTGGTGCAGAGGAAGTATATGTGGGGACTGTAGCAACTGGTATTCATTTTTCTGCTCCAAACATTCACAAGAAATCCACATCCTAAGCTGATAAAAATAAAACTTATAAACAGATTTATCCACAACATCCACAGCCTAAAAGAGGTATAATATGTTTAAAATTATCTGTTTGACATTTGAAATAATAATGTGTTAAAATAAGCTATCTTTAAAAACAACAAAGGATGGGCCCTTGCAAGTAAAGGAGGGACAAGAGTTTTTTAATGCTGCTCTTTTTAAGGGCAGTTTGGGGGCTCAAGGCAGCGGATTGCTGTCAACCGATCCGCTGAAAATCACCCTTTGACAGTAAGGGTAGTTGACACAAACATTTTTTAGTAGGAGGAATCAAATTAGCAATGCTAGGTAAGGTTAAGTGGTTCAGCAAGGAAAAAGGTTATGGGTTTATTTCAAGGGAAGACGGCGGCGATGTGTTTGTACATTATTCCGCCATTCAGGAAGATGGTTTTAAGACCCTTCAAGAGGGGCAAGAAGTAGAATTTGAAATAGTTGAGGGTCCAAAGGGTCCTCAAGCTGCCAATGTGGTTAAGCTTTAACTTTCAATGCTGAAAATACTAACCCCGGTTTTTACCGGGGTTTTTTAATCTAGACAGAATGGCAGTAAGTTGCATTTATTTAAAGCTTAGCTTAGAATCAGAGAAAAGGGAAGTTTATGGATTTGTCGGCAGGAATAAGATTTCTGAAAGGAGTGACCTATTTGAAGATTATTGTCCGGGGAAAAAACTTTGAGGTAACCGACGCACTGCGAGAATGGGTAGAAAAAAAATTAGGAAAGATAGAGAAGTATTTCAATGATTTAAAAGAAATTCAGGTAGTATTGGTAGTAAATCGCGATAGACATAGAGCCGAGGTGACTATTCCCCTGGACGGAATTGTACTCCGAGGAGAAGAGGAAACAGGAGATATGTATTCTTCAGTGGATATGGTTATAGATAAGTTGGAAAAGCAGATAAAAAAATATAAAACAAAGATTGATAGGAAGCTGAAAAACGGAAGCATTAAGGACTTAAAGGTTCCTCGAGGAGAACTGCAGGCAGAGTATGAAGAGCCCAAAATTGTCCGCACCAAGAGGTTTGCAATGAAGCCTATGACTGTAGAAGAAGCTATACTGCAGATGAATTTAGTGGGACATAACTTTTTCGTTTTTCGAAATTCTGAAACCGATATGGTTAATGTGGTTTATCAAAGAAAAGATGGAAATTACGGTTTAATAGAACCTGAATATTAAATGAAAAGATAATCAATAAAACTGAAAAATTTTTGCAGGGACCCCTAAGGGGGTCTTTTTTTGCTGTAGAAATGGTAAAAGTTGCTGTAATAGCTCTATTTCTTATAAACAATCCTAAAAAGTAGAGCAAGGAACCTTAAGTGAGGGGATGGTTTTTTGTGAAGGATGAAAAACAAGGGCTTACCACTTGGGAACTGGTGATGGTTGCTTTAGGCACAGTGGTTGGGGGGTCTTTTTTTCTAGGATCTGCTGTTGCAATAAAAGCTGCTGGACCGGCAGTAATTATTTCCTTTCTAATAGGAGGGATACTTGTTTATTTTATCCTTACAGCCCTTTCTGAATTGACCGTAGCAGACCCTGCCCCAGGCTCTTTTAGAGTTCATACAGAAAAAAATGTCGGTCCTTGGCTTGGTTTTGTTGTAGGTTGGGTGTATTGGACAGGACTTGTTTTTGGCATGTCCAGCGAAGCCACTGCTGTGTCCATACTTCTTAGGGCATTGTGGATGCCCCAAGTATCTTTGGGAATAATTGCAGCTTTAATTGTTGCTGCGGTGACGATACTTAATCTTTTTGGCTCTCAATTATTCAGCAGATTGGAGACAAGTCTTGCTTCAATAAAACTTTTGGCTTTAGTGGGTTTTGTTATTGTTTCTTTATTCCTTATAACTGGTTTGTATCCTGGAAAAGCGGCTGTAGGATTGGATGTGCTGCAGAGAGAGAATTTTATGCCCGCTGGCTTAGCAGGAATTGCTGGAAGCATGCTGATTGTGATGTTTAGTTATGCTGGTTTTGAGGTGGTGGGATTTGCTGCTCCAGAAAGCCGTAATCCCCAGAAAACAGTCCCTCGAGCGATTATATTAACTGTAGTTTGTCTTATTGCCCTTTATCTGACGGTGATATTGGCTTTTCTCCCTCTCATTCCTACTGATAGAATAACCCCGGACATGAGTCCTTTAGTAATGGCCCTCAGTGCTCAAAATCTTTCCTTTGCTGCTTCATTATTTAATATCATCATGATAACAGCTATTCTATCAACAATGCTTGCCGCTACATTTAGTTTGGGAAGAATGATCTATTCCCTTGCTTTGGAGGGACATGCGCCTTCTTGGTTTAAAGAAAAAGCACCAGGAGATGTTCCCAAAAGGGGTATCATTTTTTTCGGCATAGCAATGCTTTTGGGTGTTAGCCTTTCATATGTTCTGCCCAAACAGATATATTTGTTTTTGGTTTCCTCTGGAGGATATTCCCTTCTTTTTTCTTATATTGTTATTATGATTACCCATTATCGATTCCGCAGGATTTACGGCTGCCCACCTTCAGGCAGATGCCAGCTTCCTGGATTCCCTTATACTTCCATTGGAACTATTATTATGCTTACTGCTATCATTATCAGTATGCCCCTTATTCCAGGCCAGGGCAGTGGTCTTTGGGCAGGTTTAGCCCTTACTTTCTTTTATTCCTTGGTTTATCCTCTAGTAAAGAGAATTCCAGAAGATAAAAAGGCTGAAAGCAAAAAGGCACCCATTTTCAGTGCCCTTGACTTTTCCCGAAAGGTACTGGGGTTTGAAGCAGGAGAGGGATGGAGGAGATTTAAAAAAGATAAAAATAAAAGATAGTGTTAAAAGGAAAATTTTTAAACATCTTTTTTAATTGAGCCTTTCAAGCCCCATGTATAAGCTTCTTCTGCTTTAACGGGAACAATTTTTCCTAGAATAGATTTATCATTAAATTTAAAACGGACTAAAGCGTAGTACTCTGAAAACCCCTCAGCAATACCGATGCCGTTTTCTATACATGTTTTTTCAACAAGGACTTCAAGCTTTTTACCCAAAAGTTTTTTGTGAAAATCTAAACTCAGGACTTCACTAAGGCGGTTCATTTCTTCTACCCGCTGTTTTTTAATATCAGGCCTTACATGTTCTTTGATAGCTTCAGCAGGAGTTCCTGGACGCGGTGAGTAGGGAAATACGTGTATTTTGTTGATTCCAAAGCTTCGTACAGCATTAATTGTTGCCTGATGATCTATCTCCTTTTCTCCAGGAAATCCTACAATAACATCACTCATTATAGAAATATCCGGCATATATTCACGAGCTTTTTCAACTATTTTCCCATAATCTTCAACGGTATAATTTCTGCCCATTAATTTTAAAATTCGGTTGCTTCCGCTCTGAAGGGGCATAT
>LDZR01002337.1_pt1 | contig 80343 bp, 90 predicted proteins | sample 615371 | NCBI WGS metagenome assembly LDZR01 (sample SAMN03408294, study PRJNA278302) | terrestrial metagenome | isolation source: oil reservoir sample K2 | place: USA: Alaska, North Slope, Kuparuk formation | collected 2013
AATGGAATTCTGTCAAATTTAAATGGAGAGTGTGTTGATTAGCTATGATAATAAAAGGTACTGCCAGGGTGGACAAACGAACTAAAAATTTAGTTAAAAGACTTCAACCCAATGAAATTGCAGTTATTGACCATCAGGATATTGATGAAATCGCAGCAGAGAGTTTAGTTTCTGCAAAGGTAAAAGCAGTAGTAAATGCTAGTGAATCCATTTCTGGAAGGTACCCCAATCCTGGACCTCTTAAAATAATAGAAGCAGGTATTATACTTGTTGACTGCGCTGGTCAACAGGTTATGGAAAAAATTAAAGAGGGTCAAGAAATAACAATAGATTCAGGTAATATCTATGTGGAAGGAGAACTTATTGCTTCTGGTAGGGTTTTAACCATTGAAGAAGTAAAGAAATTAATGAAAGAAAGCGAAGAAAACTTTAATAAAGAATTGGAAAGATTTATAGATAATACTTTGGAATATGCTAAAAAGGAAATGAAATTCATTCTAAATGGAATAGATGCACCTGAACTTAAAACGAATTTTAAAGGCAGACATACTTTAATTGTTGTTAGAGGGCATGACTATAAGAAAGACTTAAAAATCATAAGGTCATATATTAAGGAAATGCGTCCAGTACTTGTGGGTGTAGACGGTGGAGCAGATGCTTTATTAGAGGAAGGGTATAAACCGGATATAATTATAGGAGATATGGATAGCGTAAGTGACAGAGCTTTAAAATGTGGAGCAGAATTGGTAGTCCATGCTTATCCAGATGGAAGGGCACCGGGTTTAGAACGGGTGCGCAAACTAGGTATTGATGCTGTGGTGGTACGTGCTCCTGGAACCAGCGAAGATGTAGCTATGCTCCTTGCTTATCAAAAAGGTACACAGCTTATTGTAGCAGTGGGTACCCATTCAAATGTTTTTGATTTTCTTGAAAAAGGAAGGAAGGGTATGGCCAGCACCTTTTTGGTTAGAGTAAAAGTGGGATCCATTCTTGTGGATGCAAAAGGTGTTAATAAGCTGTACAGAAGTTCAATCAAATTTCGTTATTTAGCAGGAATAATTGCAGCTGCACTTATACCTTTATTAGTGATTTTTATTGTTTCCCCTGTAACCCATCAACTGGCAAGATTAATAGTATTACAAATAAAGCTATTGTTTAATATTTAATTTTGGAGGGTCCTATGAAAATTTCTGTTATAGTTCCAGCTTATAATGAAGAAAAGAAGATAATGGACACAGTTAAAGCACTGCATAAAATATCCAATATAAAGGAAATTATTGTAGTAGATGATGGATCTAAAGATCAGACAGCTTTAAAAGCTAAAGAGGCAGGAGCTAAGGTGGTTATTCCTCCTAAAAATTTAGGAAAAGGTGGAGCCCTTAACGAAGGAGCTAAGCATGTAACAGGTGATATAGTGGTTTTAGCTGATGCTGATTTAGGTAATACGGCAGTAGAAATTGAAAAATTAATCGAGCCTATTTTAGAAGGAAGAGCAGATATGAGTATAGCAAAAATAAAGGCGACAAAAGGTTCCGGGGGTTTTGGCCTTGTTAAAGGTTTGTCTCGTTTCTGCGTGCGCTTTTTAACTGGTAAAGAATTGAGCGCCGTCCTTTCTGGGCAGCGGGCTATGAAGAGGGAAGTATTCAAAAAGCTGCTGCCTTTTGAGCCTGGTTTTGGCGTTGAAGTGGGAATGACTGTGAAGGCTTTAAGGATGGGTTGTAAAATTGTTGAAGTACCTGTAAAAGTGAAACACAGGGAAACCGGCAAGAACCTGAAAGGGTTTATCCATAGGGGGAAGCAGTTTAGTCATATTTTAAGGGTTTTTCTCTCTCTGTTAGTAAGAGGTGAAAAACCATGAAAATGTTTTTGTTAATGCTGCTTCTCCCCTTTATATTAACAAAAATTATAACTCCTAAAATTGCAGAACTATTGGTTTCTGGAGGAGCAGTTAGAAAAAATTATCTTGGCCTTCAGATACCAACAGCAGCAGGTATAGCAGTTGTTGTTTCCAGTGCAGTTAGTTTAATTCTGTTTGCTGCATTCTATGATTATCTTAAGGTGCAGGTATTGTTAGTACTAACTGCTCTTCTGGGGATCTGCCTCCTAGGGCTTTTGGACGATTTGGTGGGTACTAGAGATGTTACGGGTTTAAAAGGGCATTTGCGTCTTTTATTAAAAGGAAAGCTCAGCACTGGAGGCTTAAAAGCTTTAGGTGGAGTGTTTATTGCTCTGGCTTTCAGTTTATTTATTTCTGACAACATCCTGCAGGATATTGTTATAAATACACTAGTAATTGCTCTTTTTACAAACGCTGTAAATTTAATGGATTTAAGGCCGGGAAGGGCAGGAAAATTTTTCCTGCTAATTTCTACCCTACTGTTGGTATATTCATATACCCGTGAGATAATATCTCTCTATTCTTGGATAATGCTGCCTTTCATTAGCTCTGTATTGGCTTTTATTAGTTATGACTTATCTGGAAAAGTAATGCTTGGAGATACGGGTTCCAATTCTTTAGGAGCTGTGCTGGGAATTATGTCTGTTCTTCTGCTGCCTTTTGCAATGAGGTTTTTTGCTTTGTTGCTTCTCATTCTCCTTCACATATACACGGAAAAATACTCGTTGACTGAAACCATAGAAAAAGTAAAGCTGCTTAGATATATCGACGAATGGGGGCGGACTTCTTGATACATAAAAAAATTGGTAAGGTAAAAGCAGTAATTTCTAGGAGATGCGGCCTTACAGAAATTTCAGTTGATATAGCGGGGAAAATTTACCCCGCTATAAATTTTGATAACCTTACGGGCAGGGTTCAGGAAGGGGACACTGTACTGTTAAATACCACCGCTGTAGATTTAAATTTAGGCAGCGGTGGTTACCATTTCGTTATGGCCAATTTATCAGAACCTGCAGAAAAAGAAGAAAAGATTAATGGTCTTGGTCACATAATGAAACTTAGATACACCCCTTTTCAAATGAGAGTTCTTGCTGCTGAGGAACAGGATAGTCCCTATCATGAGCTTTTAAAAGAAGAAGAATCCCTTTGCAGTACGCCTGTGGTTTGCTGTACTTTACATAGTATGCTTCCGCCGGCAGCAGCTTCCATAAAGGCTCTATCACCAAATTTAAGAGTTGTGTACGTTATGACCGACGGAGCAGCTCTTCCTATTCAACTGAGCAGACTGGTACAAATTTTAAAAGAGAAGAATTTAATCCAGGCCACTGTAACAACCGGCCATTCCTTTGGAGGAGATCTTGAGGCAGTAAATATATATTCTGGACTTTTAGCAGCTAAAAAAGTGTTTAATGCGGATATTATAATTGTGTCCATGGGCCCTGGTATCGTAGGAACTGGAACAACCTATGGCTTTACAGGGATAGAGCAGGCTGATATTATCAATGCAGTTAAGGTACTTGAGGGCATTCCAATAGGTGTACCCCGCATCAGCTTCGCCGATAGGAGGGAACGTCATTATGGTCTAAGTCATCACAGCAGAACTGCTTTAGGGAAAGCTTCCCTTTCCAGGGCGGTTGTAGCCCTACCAATAATGGATGAGGAAAAGGTTGAAAAAATCATTAATCAGATGAAGGAAAGCAGAATTACAGAAAAGCACATTATTGTTCTGGAAGATGGCAATCAAGGGTTAGAATTTCTTAGTGAGAATAACATTAAAGTTACTACTATGGGAAGGAGTATTTTAGAGGACAGAGAATTTTTCTTGGCACCATCTGCAGCAGGCAGTACTGCAGTTAAAATTTTAATGGGTGAAAAATTAAACTTATTAGATATAAACTTTTTAGATAAATGGGGGAAGGAAGATATATGGAAGAAAAAAGAATTGACTCCAGAACAATTTATAAAGGGAGAATAGTAAATCTTCGGGTTGATACAGTTTTACTTCCCAATGGGAAAAATGCCCAGAGAGAAATTGTTGAACATCCTGGCGCAGTAGTAATAATACCAGTGCTGGATGATGAGAAAATTGTCATGGTTAAGCAGTACAGGGCAGCTGTGGGGAAAGTTCTTCTTGAGCTGCCTGCAGGTACCATTGAAAAAAGGGAAGATCCCTATGAATGTGCTGTGAGGGAGCTTGAAGAAGAAACGGGTTTTACTGCGGAAAAATTGAAGCCACTGCTAACTTTTTACCCTTCTCCGGGCATCTGCAGTGAAATAATGTACCTTTTTATGGCTGATAAACTCAAAAAATCTAAAAGTTCACCCGATCCCGATGAATTTTTACGGTCTGTTGAATTGGAAATTAGTGAAATAATTAATATGATAAATGCTGGCCGTATAGAAGACGGAAAGACACTTGTGGGAATACTTCTGTATCTGTACAAGCAAAGGAGTGGATAATTTTTATGTTTTATCCCTCTGTTATTATGACTTCCAATGCCAGTGGCGCATATAATGCAGCAAAGGAAGGCTTTATTGTTGCTGTGGTGGATGTAATTGATATGTCAACTTCAGCTGAGGCTGTACTGGAGATGGGAGCCGTTGAGATATATGGAGCTTCACCTGCTGGATTTAAGGTTCCTGTGCCCATTAATCCTGAAGGCGTGGGTTTTGCAGCAGGTAAGACTGCCCTTGAAAAGGAAACGGGAATTATTATTATTTCTGAGCCTAGGGTTGGAACAGATGAAGAAAGAAAAAGAAGATGCGAACCAGTTATTCAAGGAATAAAAAAAGCAGGAGCTGAAATTTTAGGAATTGTTCCCAATTTAGGAGCTGAAATTACGAAACTGGCGGATTTTAAAGGAATGGTAGTGGTTGCTGTTACCGATAGTGGAGGGACTGCTTTTGATGCTGCATTTAATGCTGGAGCACGAGTGTTAACGGCAACTGTGGCAAGGGTTCCTGGGAAAAAAGGGAAGGAAACTGCTGCTGCTGGGGTTAAGAGAATATGTGAAGAGGCCAAAAGACATAGAAAAAATATTGCGGTTGTTGCTGCAAGCAGTAATGCCCTTGAAGACTTATTAGCAGCTCAATATATTTATAATCTCATTTTAGAAGAAGGTTTTTTAAGCAGTGTATAACTTTTTTGACAGGTTTAACAGGTTTATGCGGTCCGGTTTTGTCTTTAAGCTTTGCTTAGAGATGTCCAGTGCGAGTTCAGGAGTAAGAAAACTGCGGCAGAGACCCTTTGTCAACAAGCTGGGCAGGTTTTAGACCTGCTTTTTTTAATTAATTTTGTTCTATATTAGCCCTGTAAAAACATAGAATTAGGTAAGGCAGTCCCACTGGGGAAAGGAGAAAACCATTTGATAGAAAATTTTAAAAACCATTTACTCAGGCATATTCAAGGAAATAAATATTTATATATTTTAATAGTTTTCTTTTTTATTCTTGGAGTAGCAGCAGGTTCCTACGTGGTTGAACTGCTTAATTCTCAGCAGGTTAGTGAGCTGATCAATTATCTGGACAAGTTTTTTTCGGGCTTTGCCCAGTGGAATGTTGATCCCTCGCTTATTGTTCAGCGTACCATTATAAATAATCTAAAAATAATTTTGTTTTTTTGGTGTTTGGGTCTTACAGTAATAGGCGTTCCTTTGATACTTCTTATAATTTCATTTCGTGGTTTTGTTATGGGTTTTACTATTGGTTTTTTGTACAACCAGAAATCAATATATGGATTGATAATTGCACTTTTAGCAATTGTTCCTCCAAGCATAATATATCTGCCTGCAACAATTATAGGTGCTGCCGTCGCTATTACATTTTCTTATTGGCTCATAAGAGGTCGAAGCAGAGGGATGAACGGTTCAATATTACAGCAGTTTATTGCATATAATTTCATAATGCTGGTTATTTCAATTTTTGCAGCTTTAGCGGGAATAATAGAAGCTTATTTATCTCCTACCTTTATTAAAATTTTTTCCAACTTTGTTTCTTTATAGTGGCTCAATAAAGTCTAAATTTATTATGCTGGACATAAAATTTTTTAAAAAGAAATGTGTCGGGGTGATTATTGTGATTATTGTAACTCTGAAAAATTGGCGTAAAAAATTGAAAATTTTGATTATAGTTCTTGCTCTTATTATCATTGTTGTACTTGCTGGTTCTTATTTTTTTCAATTGAATGAAAAAGCAGTTACAACCATTGAATTGGATTCTAAAGATAGGAGCCCCAATGGATCATTAAAAATTAATACTGAGATTAAAGAAGAGATAGAATATGAAGATGTTTGGTGGGATAAATTTGTCAAAACCATTAAAACTCTTTATCAAGAATAATATAGTTTATTTTTTTTATAAAGGAATAAATTTTAAATTGTTGAAATATTAAGCATCATTATTTATAAACAAAAATTGGTGATCTTTGGTGAAACAAGAAATAGAATGGTTTATACATTATCTTTCTGTGGAAAAAGGTCTGTCTGAGAATACTCAAAACTCATACCGGCTTGATTTATTATCCTTTGCTTCCTTCCTTGCCCAGGAGAATAAATATTCATTTGCAGAAGTTGATAAATCCGACATTCTTCACTATATAGTTTATCTTCAGCAAAAGGGGAGAGCCCCTGCTACCATAGCACGTCAGCTGGCTGCCATTAAGGCTTTCTATCGTTTTAGATTAATGGAGGGGTTACAGGAGAGGGAACCTACCCAGGATCTCGAATCTCCCAAATTAGGCAGACGCCTTCCCAAAATATTAACCCAACGGGAAATGGAAAAACTTCTTGAACAGCCTGATATTACAAAACCTGCAGGCCTTCGAGATAGGGCTATTTTAGAAGTCTTATATGCCACTGGCCTTAGGGTTTCGGAATTGGTTTCTTTAAATGTAGGGGATGTAGATTGTAATACAGGCTACATTAGATGCACGGGAAAAGGAGATAAAGAAAGAATTGTGCCAATAGGCTCAATTGCTGTTTTCTATTTGAAAAATTATTTAAACGAAGGAAGAACAAAGTTAATAAAGAGATCTGTGGAAGCCCTTTTTCTGAACAGCAGAGGCCAAAGATTAACAAGACAGGGATGTTGGAAAATAATAAAGAAATATGTTCGTCAGGCAGGGATAAAAAAAGTTGTTACTCCTCATACAATAAGGCATACTTTTGCAACTCACATGCTGCAGAACGGTGCTGATTTAAGGTCTGTACAGGAAATACTGGGTCATTCCGACATCTCTACGACTCAGATTTATACTCACCTAACAACAAAACGCATAAGGGAAATTTATGATCGAACTCATCCCAGGGCATAGTACAATTAAAGAAAAATAAAAAATTCGGAGGAAATGCAAATGGATGCAGAACGAGTAGTGATAATTCTTTTGGATGGAGTAGGGGTTGGGGCTCTACCTGATGCTGAAAAGTATGGTGATGAAGGAAGCAATACTTTAGTAAATACAGCAAAAGCTGTAGGAGGACTGAAACTTCCAAACCTTGAAAAATTGGGGTTGGGAAATATTGAAAAAATAAAAGGGGTAACGCCTTTAAGCAGCCCTGGAGCGTCTTATGGAAAAATGGCACAGAAATCAGCAGGTAAGGATACCATTACAGGACACTGGGAGATAGCTGGGATTATCCTGGACAAGCCTTTTCCCACTTACCCCAATGGTTTTCCAAAAGAAATAATAGAAAAATTTGAGAAACTGATTGGAAGAAAGGTTTTAGGTAATGTGGCTGCTTCGGGCACCAGGATAATAGAAGAGTATGGAAGGGAGCATTTAAGAACAGGTTTTCCTATTGTGTATACTTCTGCTGACAGTGTTTTTCAAATAGCAGCCCATGAAGATGTTATCCCTTTAAATGAACTCTATGATATATGCTTGACAGCTAGAAAATTGTTAGTAGGAAAGCACGCAGTGGGAAGGGTAATTGCAAGACCTTTTGTGGGTAAACCAGGAAATTTTATAAGAACGTCCAACAGGAAAGATTTTACTTTAGAGCCTCCAAAGGAAAATCTTCTGGACTGCATATTTAAAGCGGGGATGGATGTTATCGGTATAGGTAAAATAGGTGATATTTTTGCAGGGCGCAGTCTTAAAAAAATCGTAAAAACTAAAGATAATATTGAAGGTATAGAAAGAACAAAAGATTTTTTAATAGACGGCTGTAAAAGAGGGCTTATTTTCACAAATTTGGTGGATTTTGATACCCGCTATGGGCACAGAAATGACCCCAGGGGGTTTGCTGATGCTTTGGAAGAGTTCGACAAAAGGCTTCCTGAGATTATCTTTTATTTAAAGGATAAAGATGTCCTGATTATTACTTCTGATCACGGATGTGACCCCACGACACCCAGTACTGACCATTCCAGGGAATATGCACTTCTTTTAGTTTATGGAAAAAACATTAAGGCAGTAAATTTAGGAATAAGAAATACCTTTGCAGATTTGGGAGCTTCTGTAGCGGATATGTTGGGTACATCGTTGCCTCCATATGGTGAAAGCTTTGCTGACGTGTTAATGCATCATAATGATGGGAAATAAGGTGATGAGTAATGAGAGCATATGATTTAATTTTAAAAAAAAAAGAAACGGAAGCAGCCTTTCAGCAGATGAAATTAATTTTTTGATAAATGGATTTTTAAATGGTGAAATTCCAGATTACCAAATGGCAGCATTTTTGATGGCAGTATATTTCCGCGGCATGGATGTTGATGAAACAGCTGCTTTAACTAAGGCTCTGGTGAATTCTGGGGAAAAGGTTGATCTAACTGCTGTTCCGGGCGTGAAAATAGACAAGCACAGCACCGGAGGCGTTGGAGATAAAACAACTCTTGTACTGGTACCTTTAGTGGCCAGCGCGGGAGTTACTGTCGCTAAAATGTCCGGAAGGGCTTTAGGACACACTGGAGGCACAGCGGATAAGCTTGAAAGCATACCAGGTTTTAAAACAGAAATGCCTTTAAACGAGTTTGTGGAAATAGTTTCTAAGGTTGGAGCAGCTTTAATAGGGCAGTCAAAGGAGCTGGTTCCTGGGGATAAAAAACTTTATGCTTTAAGGGATGTTACTGCTACCGTGGACAGCATTCCTCTAATTGCAAGCAGTGTAATGTCAAAAAAAATTGCTGCGGGCTGTGATGCTGTTGTTCTTGATGTTAAAGTGGGCAGCGGAGCATTTATGAAAGATATTGAAGAAGCGCGGAAGTTGGCATCACTAATGGTAAATCTGGGTTCTTTTTTTGGCATGCCAACTACTGCAGTGCTTTCAAAGATGGATCAGCCCCTGGGCTTTGCCGTGGGAAATGCTCTGGAAGTAAAGGAAGCAATAAGCACCTTAAAAGGTGAAGGTCCGGAAGATCTTGTAGAACTATGTATAGAATTGGGTGCTCATATGCTCAGGCTCAGCGGTGATAAAAGGGATCTTTTAGATATTAAAATAGATCTAGAAAAAAATTTTTTAAAAACCGGTAGAGCATTGGATAAGTTCAGGGAAATAGTCTCTGCTCAGGGAGGAGACCCAACGGTTTTAGAAGATCTTGATAAGCTGCCGAAAGCGGAGCATATAAGCTGTGTTTATTCTGAAAAGGATGGTTATGTTGCTGAAATCGATGCGGAAAAAATAGGTACAGCTGCTATGATTTTGGGGGCTGGTAGGATTAAAAAAGAACAGCCAATAGATCATTCAGCCGGTCTGATAATTAAGAAAAAATTAGGGGATAAGGTACAAGGGGGAGAAGTGCTGGTGGAGATGCATTCTAATAAGAAGGAAACTTTTTTAAGGGCAGGGGAATTGATAAATACTGCTTTTAAGATTAAGGAGTTTAAACCTCATATGCCCTCAACTATAATAGAAACCGTAACTCAGCAATAAGTGGTATAAAATCAAATAGAGGATTTGTACAGGTAAAGATTAGCTGTCATACATTTCCCCCTTAGGTAATAAAGTTAGTGTAAACATCGGGAAAAAATCTGGGGGGAAATTAATGGGACAGCTTAAAAGAAAACTTCATATTTGGGCAGCAGCTGTTCTGGCATTTTTTTTATACAGCCTTTTAAGCCCGTTTCCCTCATATGCTGCGGCGGGTTTGGATTTAAAATGCAAAGGAGCTGTTCTTGTTGAAGCTCAATCTGGAAAGGTGCTTTACGAAAAAAATTCACATTTAAAATGGTACCCTGCAAGCATGACAAAAATAATGACACTTGTATTGGCTCTAGAAGCAGTTAGGGATGGCAGGGCTTCCCTAAATGAAAAGGTGGTGGCTAGCGAAAATGCGTGCAGTTATGGGGGAACGCAAGTTTGGCTGAAGCCTGGCGAGGAATTTTCTTTAAAGGAAATGCTTATAGCCATTGCAGTGGGTTCTGCCAATGACTGTTGTGTAGCAGTTGCCGAGCATTTAGCAGGAACAGAAGAGGCTTTTGTGGATATGATGAACAAGAGAGCTGAGGAACTGGGAGCGAAAAATACTCATTTTGCTAATTCCCACGGACTGCATAATGATAATCATTATACTACTCCCTATGATTTAGCACTTATTTCCCGATATGCAATAACCCTTCCCCATATGCTGGAGCTGACATCCATAAAGGAATACACTTTTAGGGAAAAGCCTAAGTTGGTATTATATAATACCAATAAACTTCTTTGGTGGTTTGAGGGCACGAAGGGATTGAAAACTGGAACAACAGACAAAGCTCTGCGTAACCTTACTGCAGTTGCTGAAAGGAACGATCTTACGTTAATAAGCGTGGTTATGGGCTGTGAGGAAGATCGTGGACATTTTACTGAAAGCATGAAGCTTTTAAGATATGGCTTTGCCCGTTATACCTATAAACATTTTTACAGCAAAGGAAAGCAAATTGCCCAAGCTAAGGTGGGCAAAGGGAATGTTGATAAGATAGGAGTGGTTCCTAAGGAAAATATAGGGGTTGCTGTTCCTAAAGGGGAAAATATTTCAATAAAAGTTCGCTGTGAGCTTCCAAAATTAGTGGATGCTCCGGTGAAAAAAGGGGAAGTGATTGGGAATGCAGTTGTTTTGGAGGGAGACAAAAAAGTTTTTAGTGTACCCCTTTGTGCAGCAGAGGAGATAAAAAGGGCTTCCTTCTTTAACATGTTTAAAAAAGTTTTCTTTAGTATATTTTCGATGTAATTTTTATTATTTGAGATTTTAATAAAGATGTTGCATTTTAAAAAAAAACTATTATATTATTTGCTCGTAAAAAAATTAAATACAGCTTCTTAAAAAAGGTTTTTGAATTTTTAAGATGAGGTGAAACAATGTGCCGCTAAGCAAACAGGAAGTCCTTAAAATTGCTGAAGAAGAAGGGGTTGAATTTGTCCATCTACAGTTTACAGATATTTTTGGAATATTGAAAAATGTGGCAATACCTGTAGAACAGTTGGGGAAAGCCCTTGATGGGGATCTTATGTTTGACGGTTCATCCATTGAAGGCTTTGTAAGAATTGAAGAATCAGATATGAGGTTATTTCCTGATCCTGATACTTTTGCTGTCTTTCCATGGAAAATCAATGGTGGAACCGTTGCCAGACTTATTTGTGATGTTTACAACCCAGATGGAACCCCTTTTCACGGTTGCCCCAGGGTTACATTAAAAAGGGTTATTGAAGAAGCCAAAGAAATGGGATACAGCATGAATGTGGGCCCTGAAGCTGAATTTTTTCTATTTAAAACAGCAGAAGATGGTACGCCTACCTTAAATACCAATGATCAGGCAGGATATTTTGATTTGTCGCCGGTAGATCGCGGGGAACAGGCTCGAAGGGATATGGTGCTTGCTTTAAAAAACATGGGATTTGAAATTGAGGCTTCTCACCATGAAGTTGCTCCAGGGCAGCATGAAATAGATTTTAAGTACGCTGATGCTTTAAAAACTGCCGATAATATTGTTACTTTCAAGTTTGTTGTTAGAGTTATTGCTCAGCAGCATGGGCTTCATGCGACTTTTATGCCCAAACCCATATTAGGAATTAACGGCTCAGGAATGCATATGAATCAGTCTCTGTTCCGTGGAGAAGAAAATGCATTCTTTGATCCTAATGGGGAAAGACAGTTAAGTAAAACAGCCTATTATTATCTCGGAGGGCTTATAAAGCATGCTAAAGCAGTTTCTGCCATAGTAAGTCCTACGGTTAACTCATATAAAAGGCTAGTTCCTGGTTATGAAGCACCTGTTTACATAGCTTGGTCATGCAGAAACAGGAGCCCTTTAATCAGGGTTCCGGAGCGCAGAGGTATTGGAACCAGGCTTGAGCTTAGAAATCCTGATCCTTCCTGCAACCCCTATCTTGCCATCGCTGTAATGCTAAAAGCGGGCTTAGATGGTATAAAAAACAAAATTGAGCCTCCACCGCCTGTTGATACTAATATATATGAATTAAGTGAAGAAGTAAGAAAACAGCAGGGGATAGAAAGCCTTCCTGAAAATCTTAATGAAGCAATTAATGAGCTGAGTAAAGACGAGGTTATTAAGGAAGCATTGGGTGAACATATTTATAAACGTTTTATGGAGGCAAAAAAGATTGAATGGAATTCTTACAGAATGCAGGTTACTCCATGGGAACTTCAGCAGTATCTTACAAAATTTTAAAATTTGATCATTGGAGCTCCGTATTGAACAAAATACGGAGCTTTTTTTTTAAGCTATTCTACAAAAGTTCTGTTAAAACGACATTGTTTTTACCAGTATTTAGAAGGGTTTTAAATTTTTTCTGTAGAATAACGCCTGGAGCTGGAAACTTTAAGGGAGTTGGAGGGTAAATATAAGTGAAAATACAAGTGGAGAAATTAAAAGATACTTTATTTCTAAGACTTAAGGGAGAATTTGACATGCTGACAGCTGATGAATTTCGCAGTGCAGTGGATGATCATTTTGATGGCAAAAGAGTTAAGAATTTAATTTTGGATATAAGTAAGGTATCATTTATAGATAGTTCAGGCCTGGGAGCTATTTTAGCCAGATACAAAAAGATAAAGCAGCTTAATGGGAACATGGTAATTGTTGGTGCAAAACCACAAGTTAAGAGGGTTTTAGAGCTATCTGGAGTTGTTAAAATAATAGAAGTTTATGATGATGAAAAGTCTGCATTGATGGGGCTGTTATAAAAGGAGGAAATGCAGGATGACGGTGAAAGATCGAGGCGAAATAATCAATTATGTTCAACTGGAGTTTTTAAGTGTACCAGAAAATGTAAGCCTTTCACGGGTTGTGGTTGCTTCTTTTGCTGCGCAGCTTGATTTAACTTTGAATGACCTGGAGGAAATAAAAGTTGCAGTTTCAGAAGCTGTGTCAAATTCGATAATACATGGTTATAATAACAAACCTGTGGGAAAAGTTTATGTAACAGTGATGCGTTACGAAAAGGAATTGGTAATAATAGTAAAAGATGAGGGTGTTGGTATCAAAGATGTTAAAAAAGCTATGGAGGCAGCGTATTCAACAGATCCTGAAAGAATGGGACTTGGTTTTGTATTTATGAAATCCTTTATGGATGAAGTAAATGTTGTATCAGAACCGGGAAAAGGGACCACTGTAGAGTTAGTTAAAAAGTTGGAGTTGCCTAAAAAGACAACCGGTAAACAGGCTCCAAAGGAATGAAGTGCCATGAAGCTATCAGAAATGAACCTTCCCCGTTTTCCCTTACTTTCTGATTCGGAAACAAAAGAACTTTTAAAGAAAGCCAAAAACGGGGATGAAGAAGCTAGGGAAAAATTAATCAACTGCAACCTTAAATTGGTATTTAATCTAGTTAAAAGATTTGAAAACCGCGGCTGTGAGCTGGAAGATTTATTCCAGATAGGAACCATTGGACTGATGAAAGCTATTGATAAATTTGATCTGTCCTATGATGTTAAATTTTCCACATATGCTGCTCCTATGATTATTGGAGAAATTAGAAGATTTCTTAGGGATGATAATCCTGTAAAAGTTAGTCGTTCTGTTAAAAAAATAGCTTATGAAGTTAACCGCAAAAGGGAAGAATTGGCCAAAGAACTTGGAAGGGAACCTTCCATTGGGGAAGTTTCAGAAGCTTTAGGATTGTCCGCTGAAGAAGTGGTTATCGCAATGGAAGCAGTGCAGCAGCCGAGCTCAATACATGATACTCTTTATCAGGATGACGGAGATCCCATTTACGTGCTTGATCAATTAAGAAGCGATATAGATGATGAATCAGCATGGTTTGATAAAATAGCGTTGAAAGAAATCCTTTTGAAGCTTCCGGAAAAGCATAGAAAAGTTCTCATACTTAGATTTCTACATGATAAAACTCAAACAGAAGTTGCAGAAATTGTGGGTCTTTCACAGGTCCAGGTTTCTCGCATTGAACGCCAGGCAATTGCTGCTTTAAGAAAAATGATTTCTGAGGAAGAAGGTATGGATAAATCTCAAAATATAAAATAAAATAAAGTACCTTTCCATCTTTTTTGTAGAATGGTCATGAACAAACTATAAAGGGGGGAATATATCTTCCCCTTTTCAGCTTGCTGGCAAAGGGTCTCTTCAATACAAGACTTTTTAAACAGTCTGAAAAAAGGGGGAGTATTCCCCTCTTTTTTTATTCTCTATAAACATCTCCGAATAATTGCAGTGGCTGGGGAAAAAAATATTTAGAGGAGGTGAAAAATAGTTTATGGCTGGATTTACGGGCCCAGAAGACACCAGTAGATTAAAAAAGCAGTTTGACCATTCTAAGAAACAATATGAGCAGGAGAAATATCAAAAAATAGCCCAAAAACATGTTCCAAAAGCTTCTATATTTAGAAATTCCCTTAATGCTTTTCTTATGGGTGGCTTAATTTGTGCTGTTGCTCAAGCTTTATTTAATTTGATTTCAAGTGCCGGCTTTACGGTAAAAGAAGCCAATACCATTGTAGCAGTGATAATGATATTTTTGGGTGCTTTTTTAACAGGAATTGGTATTTATGACAGCATTGCTAAAGTTGGAGGAGCTGGAGCAATGGTTCCCATTACAGGTTTTGCTAATTCAATTGTAGCTCCAGCTATGGAATTTAAAAAAGAAGGATATATTTTTGGAATTGGAGCCAGGATGTTTTCCACTGCTGGTCCCGTTCTTGTTTATGGAATTGTTACTTCTATAATTGTAGGATTAATTGCTTTTACCATAATGTAGGAGGCAGTATGAATGTTTGAAATAAAAAAAGTAGGTAAGCAGACAATTAAGTTTGCCAATCCCCCAGTTATTTTGGAAACATCCTCCATAGTCGGGCCAAAAGAAGGAGAAGGCCCTTTAAAGGATACCTTTGATTATATTGCTGATGATATGTATTTTGGTGAAAAAAGCTGGGAACGGGCGGAAAGAAAATTTTTAGAAGAAGCTGTAAAAATCGTTTTGAACAAAAGGAAGCAAACTTCCCAGGATATAGATTTTTTATTAGCAGGTGATCTTTTAAATCAAATAATTTCTTCAAATTTTGCTGCCAGTACATTGGGAATACCTTTTTTTGGGCTTTATGGTGCCTGTTCCACTATGTATGAGGCAATTATTCTGGCTTCCGTTTTGATAGATGGGGGATTTGCCCAAAAAGTAATAGCTGCCACCTCAAGCCATTATGCCACTTCTGAAAGACAGTTCAGGTATCCCACGGAACAGGCTGTACAAAGGCCTCTTACTGCTCAATGGACTGTCACTGGAGCAGGAGCTATGCTCCTCGGCACTCCCGACCAAGGAGAGGGACCCGTTGTAACCTTTGCTACTGTGGGTAGAGCAGTTGATGCCGGAGCAAAAGATCCCATGGATATGGGGTCTGCAATGGCTCCAGCAGCGGTGGATACCATAATTGCTCATTTAGAGGATACGGGTAGAAGAGTTGAAGATTATGATCTGGTTATAACAGGGGATTTAGGTTCAGTGGGTCGTTCCATTGCTATCGAGCTGGCGAACATAAATGGATATGATCTTTCAAAAAATTTTAATGACTGTGGAATTCTTATTTTTAATCCTTCTCAGGATACCCATGCAGGGGGAAGCGGATGTGCCTGTTCAGCCGTGGTTACCTGCGGCTATATTATGAAAGCCCTTCGTGAGAAAAAGTATAAAAGAATATTGGGCATTGGTACTGGTGCGCTGATGAGTGTTACCAGCATTCAACGGCAGGAAACCATACCGGCAATAGGACATGCTGTAGCCATAGAAAATGTATGAAGTTAAAAGAGGTGAATAAAGTGTCTTTGCTGTGGGCCTTTTTAATTGGTGGTGCCATTTGCCTTGCAGGACAGTTAATAATGGATCTCACCCCTTATGAAATATCTACTGGTCATGTTTTGGTGGGCTATGTTACTTTAGGAGCTTTAGCAAGTGCTCTTGGATTGTATCAGCCTTTAGTTGATATTGGTGGGGCTGGTGCTACCATTCCTCTGTCAGGATTTGGCCATGGACTGGTTCAGGGGGTTCTCAGCAGCATTAAAAACCAGGGCATAATGGGTGTATTCATGGGAGGTATTGCTGCAAATGCTGCGGGTATAGCAGCAGCAGTTATTTTTGGCTACATCATGGCTGTGTTATTCAATCCGAAAGGGTAATGAAAAATGAAGAAACGAAAGGTAATAATAATTACGGATGGAGATGAAACAGCTCGTGCATCAGTGGAAGTAGTAGCACGAAAAGTTGGAGGAAGATGCATATCCCTTTCCGGCATTGCTTCAAAACCTCTTACAGGTAAAGAAATAGTGGAGCTCATTTTAAAAGCTCCAAAGGAACCTGTTTTTGTTATGGTGGATGATAAAGGTTTAAGTGCCCAAGGAATGGGAGAATGGATATTGACGTTCATAGCTCGGCACCCTGCAATAGAAGTTATTGGAGCTGTTGCAGTGGCTTCTAATACAAAAAAGATTGATGGAACACCGGTGGATTTTTCTATAACAAAAACGGGAGAAAAAACTGACTTACCTGTTGATAAATATGGAAATTCGGTTCCCACTGAAGGAGTTTTAAAAGGAGATACTGTGGATGTTTTAAAAGAGCTTAATATTCCCATTGTGGTTGGAACAGGGGATATAGGGAAACAGGATGGGGCAGATGATTTAAGTAAACAGGCTCCGGTAACCTTAGAAGCAGTAGAGGAAATCCTTAATAGGAGTGGTTTTTTTAATGGCAGTAACTGATGGGAAAGTTAAGACCTCAAAAAATCTTGAGCGAAATTCTGATTGGCTGAGTCAGGAGCTGGGAGTAGATAGGAGTTTTGATGTTATTAGACGTGACATTAATATAGCCAACAGGAAGGCAGCAATATTCTTTATCGATGGATTTATTAAGGATAGTGTTATGGAGAGGGTTTTGAGCGTCTTAAATACTATTGATCCCCAAGAAATTAGACCCTCTGCCTTTAAAAAAATTTTTCAAAAGTATCTTACATATATAGAAGTGGAGACAACTGATGATCTTCATGAAGTTGTTGATAAAGTGCTGGCAGGGCCAGCTGCTCTGTTAATTGACGGAATTGATGAAGTCATAATAATTGATGCAAGGGAATATCCCATAAGAAATCCTGAGGAACCTAATCTTGAAAGGGTTATTAGGGGTTCCAGAGATGGCTTTGTTGAAACCATTGTCTTTAATACTGCCCTGATACGAAGACGAATAAGAGATCCGAAATTAAGGATGGAAATGCTGCAGGTTGGCAGTCGTTCTAAAACAGATGTATGTGTGTGCTATATAGAGGATATTGCCAGTCCCAAATTAGTTGAAATGGTAAAAGAAAAAATCGCTAATATAAAAATCGACGGTATCCCTATGGCAGAAAAATCCATTGAAGAGCTTATAGCACCAGGCAGTTATTGGAATTTTTTTCCCAAAGTAAGGTACACAGAGCGTCCTGATGTTGCAGCCAATCATCTTTTAGAAGGGCATGTATTAATTATTGTGGATACTTCTCCGAGCATAATGATACTTCCGGCAACGTTGTGGCATCATCTTCAGCATGCCGAGGAATTTCGTCAGTCACCTACACTGGGTGTCTTTATTAGATGGCTTAGATATGCTGCTGTGTTTTTGTCTGTTTTTTTAATGCCCACATGGCTTCTATTTGCCTCTAATCCCCAGTACTTGCCGGAGATGTTGAAATTTATTGGTCCATCTAAACCCGGCAAAATAAATCTAGCAGTTCAGTTTCTTTTAGCAGAAATGGGTATAAATCTCATGCGTATGGCAGCTATTCATACCCCTGATGCATTAACAACTTCCCTTGGAATAATTGCAGCAGTACTAATTGGTGATGTTGCTATTTCTGTGGGTTTATTTTCTCCAGAAGTGGTTCTGTACACTGCTATTGCGGCAGTTTCTATTTTTGCAACTCCGAGCTTTGAACTGGGAGCAGCAAATACATTGTTAAGAATAATGCTTTTGGTTGGCACAGGCCTTTTCGGATTAGCTGGTTTCTTAGGGGCGGCAGTTATTGTTTTTTTAATTCTGCTTACAACAAAGTCCTTTGGGGTTCCTTATCTCTGGCCTCTAATTCCTTTAAATATCAGGGCATTGAGGGATATTTTTGTATGGCCTCCTGTGCCTGCAATAAGTCTTCGTATATTTGCTCCCCATTATAGGGATAAAACAAGGCAGGCGTCCCCTGTGGGAGCTTATGCAAAACCCATTCCAGAGGAAATGCCTGAAGTTAAAAAGCCAAGAAGAAAAAATAGAAAAAAGAGAAAAATTATAAAACTTTAAAGCAAAAACTAATGAATAAAAATACCAAAATTAGTAAATAATAGTTTTGAAGTTTTAAATGAAGGAGAGCAGCGATGTCAGTAAAAGTTGGAATACCCAGGGCTCTTTTTTATTATTATCTTTTTCCTTTCTGGAAAGCATTTTTTGAATATTTAGGAGCCGAGGTTGTTGTTTCTCCCCCAACCAATAAGCAAATTTTGAATATAGGAGTTAAGACATCTGTTGATGAAGCATGTCTTCCTGTAAAAGTATATTACGGGCATGTAATTTCTTTAAGGGATAGGGTTGATTTATTATTTTTACCACGGCTGGTGAGTATTGAAAAGAAAGCATATATCTGCCCTAAATTTATGGGTCTTCCCGATATGATCCGTTCCACCCTGTCGGGGCTCCCACCTATTATTGATGTGAATTTTAATGCTGTCAAAGGGCATAGGGCTTACAAAAAAACAGTTTTAAAGTTGGGCAGTAATTTTTGCAGCAGCTTGAGAAAAATAAATAGAGCTTGGGTTGAAGCAGTACGGCATCAAAAAGAATTTGAAGAGCTGCAGACTTATGGTTTTTCCCCCATTGAAGCTCTTAGGGTTTTGCAGGAAGGCAGGAAAGAAAAGAAAAAGAAAAAAATTTTTGATTTTTCCCATGAAATTGCTGTTTTAGGGCATGGATATACCATATATGATGATTTCTTGAGTCTTAATACTATCAAACATTTGAATGATTTAGGAGCAAAAATTAGCACGGCAGAAAACCTGCCCATAAATTTGCTTGAAGAAAAAGCAGAAAAACTTCCAAAAAGAATGTTTTGGACCATGGGGAAGAGGATTCTAGGAGCCGCACTCCATTATTTAGAAAGTTCTCAAATTGATGGTTTTGTATATGTTACGGTTTTTGGCTGTGGTCCTGATTCGGTAATTGCTGATTTGACTGAACGCTACGCCCGAAGACGGGGAATGCCTTTTATCCTTATTACTCTAGATGAACATTCAGGGGAAGCTGGAGTAATAACCAGACTTGAAGCTTTTGTAGATATGCTTGCAAGGAGAGGTAAACATGAAAATTACTTTTCCTCATATGGGAAATCTGTGGATATCTGCCAAAGTACTTCTTGAAGGATTGGGATTGGAAGTTGTGGTTCCTCCCCCTTGTACCAAGAAAACCCTGAGTTTAGGTGTTCTGCATGCCCCTGAATTTATATGTCTGCCTTTAAAAATTAATTTGGGCAATTATATGGAAGCAGCAGAAAAGGGTGCGGATACCATTATTATAGCTGGAGGGAGAGGACCATGCCGATTTGGTTACTACTGCAGACTGGAAAAGGAGATATTAGATGACTTGGGATATGAGTTTAGAATGATAGTTTTGGAACCCCCTGAGAATAATTTTTTGGAAGTAATACAAAATATTCGAGCTTTGTCAAAGTGCAGCATGTTTCAGATGATAAATGCTGTTAGAACTGCCTGGTTTAAGTGCTGTGCGGTGGATGAAGTTGAAAAAAAAGTTCAGATAGTTCGGGCTTGGGAAAGCTGTCCAGGCTTAGCTGATAAGATTTACAGGGAAGCTTTAAAAAATATTGATAAAGCTCAGACGATTAAAGAAATTTTTTTTGCAAAACTTAATGTTTTGGAAGCTTTTAATGATGTTCCTGTGGAACCTGAGCGTGAAGTTATACGCTTAGCCCTGGTAGGAGAAATATATACCATATTAGAACCCTTTGCAAATCAGAATATTGAAAGGCATTTAGGAAAGCTGGGAGCAGAAGTTAAAAGATCAATTTATTTGAGCAGTTGGGTAAACGATCACCTTCTAGGCAGTATTCTCCCAATGGAAAGTACTAAAGAGGCATGCAGGATGTCTTCTCCTTATTTAAACTATTTTGTGGGAGGACATGGAAAAGAAACAGTGGGCAGTGCTGTTAAATTTTCTCGTGAAGGATTCGATGGAATAATTCAAATTGCACCCCTGACATGTGGTCCTGAGATAGTAGCGGAATCTATTCTTTCTAAGGTTTCCTTTAGCGAAAAAATTCCTGTTATGACCATATATATGGACGAGCAGTCAGGTGAAGCAGGACTTATAACACGACTGGAAGCTTTTGTGGATATGATCCGACGCAAAAAGTTGTCCCAAAAAACAGCAACCCGTAAATAAAAGGGGGTATTTCCCATGAAATCATACATGGGAATAGATGTCGGCTCAGTAAGCACTAATATTGTGCTGTTAGACGACAAAGGGGATTTAATTGAAAAGCTGTATGTTAGAACCAATGGGCAGCCCATAAATGCTGTTCAAAAAGGTCTTAAAAAAATTGAAGAAAAGATTAAAGCCAATGGTTGGGATGTTGAAATTGCTGGTGTAGGTACTACCGGAAGCGGAAGGAAGCTTGCTGCTGTCATAGTTGGGGCTGATGTTGTTAAAAATGAAATAACAGCCCATGCAGTAGCAGCAATGAATGCTGTGCCCGAAGTCCAAACAGTGATTGAAATTGGAGGGCAGGATTCAAAAATTATAATAATCCGCAATAGAGTTGTTGCAGATTTTGCAATGAATACAGTTTGCGCTGCAGGCACAGGTTCCTTTCTTGATCAGCAGGCTGCAAGGCTCAGCTTAACCATAGAAAAGTTCAGCAGGATGGCGTTAAATGCTCAGACTCCTGTGAGAATAGCAGGTAGATGTTCTGTTTTTGCTGAATCGGATATGATACACAAACAGCAGATGGGACATAATCTTCCGGACATTATTGCAGGGCTTTGCGATGCATTGGTTCGAAATCATCTTAATAATGTAGGGAAAGGAAAAGAAATACTGAGCCCAATAGTTTTCCAGGGCGGTGTTGCAGCTAACGAAGGCATGAGGGAAGCTTTCCGAAAAGCTTTGGACGCTGAAATTATTATTCCAGAGAATTTTGAGGTAATGGGAGCTATAGGAGCTGCACTATTAGCTCGGGAAAAAATGCTTCAAAATAAAGATATTAAAACGGCGTTTAAAGGTTTTAGTACAATAAACTGTGATTTAAAAGTTAGGGGATTTGAATGCAGCGAGTGTCCAAATTTATGTGAAGTGGTAGAAATATACGAGAATTTACAGATTTTAGCCCGCTGGGGCGACCGCTGTGGAAAGTGGACGGAAGGAATTCAAGAGCAAAAAAATGTTAATTTTAACTGATCTGCGGTTTTTATACCCTTTACAAGGGAGTTTATTTCCTGTAGAATTACACTATAATTTTAATTTTTATATATAAAAGCTGAGAAGAGAGGAGAGGAGAAAGTTGAGAGGAGAAGAAAAATTTACAAAAATTGTGCTGAACGAAGAGGAAATACCTACAAAGTGGTACAACATTCAGGCAGATATGCCTAAACTGCCGGATCCACCTTTGAATCCAGCAACCCGCGAGCCCATTAAGCCTGAAGATCTGTCTCACCTTTTTCCCATGGAATTAATTGAACAAGAAGTCAGCACAGAAAGATACATTGAAATACCCGAGGAAGTGCAGAACCTCTATCGCTTATGGAGGCCAACTCCCCTTATAAGAGCCCGCAGACTTGAAAAAGCTCTAGATACGCCTGCAAAAATATTTTATAAGTATGAAGGAGTAAGTCCGGCAGGGAGCCACAAACTTAATACTTCTATTCCCCAAGCATATTACAACAAGCGGGAAGGTATAAAAAGAATTACAACCGAAACAGGGGCAGGACAGTGGGGTAGCGCCCTGAGCATGTCGTGTAATTTTTTTGGAATGGAATGCGTAGTTTATATGGTTCGTGTGAGTTATGATCAAAAACCTTACCGCAGAACCTTTATGCAGGTTTTTGGTGCTCAGGTTGTTCCCAGTCCCAGCCAGCGTACAAAGGCTGGAAGAAAGGCTCTGGAGTTAGATCCCAATACTCCAGGAAGCCTGGGCCTAGCCATAAGTGAAGCTGTAGAAGAAGCTGCTTCAAGGGATGATACAGCTTATTCCCTTGGCAGCGTGTTAAATCATGTTGTGCTGCACCAGACCGTTATTGGACAAGAAGTTAAAGCGCAGATGGAAAAGGTTGATGCATACCCTGATATAATAATTGGCTGCTGTGGAGGAGGAAGTAATTTTGCAGGTTTGGCTTTTCCTTTTATAAAAGATAAATTTGAAGGTAAAAAAATTAAGGTTATTGCTGTAGAACCTGCTGCTTGTCCCACATTAACCCAAGGAAGCTTTCAATATGACTATGGAGGTACAGCAAAGATGACCCCTTTAATGAAAATGTACACCCTGGGGTATGATTTTGTTCCTTCAGGCATACATGCAGGGGGATTAAGATATCATGGCGAATCCCCATTGGTAAGCCAGCTGTATCATGATGGATATATAGAAGCTGTTTCATACAAGCAGACTGAAATTTTTGAGGCTGCAGTTACCTTTGCTAAAAATGAAGGCATAATTCCGGCTCCAGAAAGTGCCCATGCTATAAAAGCAGCAATAGATGAAGCATTGAAATGCCGCGAGGCAGGAGAATCTAAAAATATTGTATTTGGATTAAGCGGCCATGGCTATTTTGATATGTCGGCTTATGATGCTTATTTAAGCGGTTCCCTGATGGATGTATAGATGTATAAATTTATGTATTAACTTATTGTATATTTAGCTCCAGCTAAAAATGTTTTATAATATCAGGCGGCAGCAGTATTAACTGATGCCGCCTTTTAAAGTTTAATAGATAGGAGTGGGATGGGTGAAGCTGCATGGCACAATGCATATTAATGATAAGGGACACTTGGAAATCGGGGGGTGCGATACAGTTGATCTGGCTAATGAATTTGGAACCCCCCTTATAGTATATGATGAAGATTACATCCGCCAAATGTGCCGCCGTTTCAGAAAAGCCTTTATTAATGGGTTAAATGGCAGAGGGGATGTTGCCTATGCTGCTAAAGCTTTTCTTACTCTTGCTGTGGCATCAATGATTATGGAGGAAGGACTTTCAATGGACGTGGTTTCTGGGGGAGAATTGTTTACGGCATTGAAGGCTGGTTTTCCCCCAGAAAGAATTTATTTTCATGGTAACAACAAAAACAAGGAGGAGCTGGAGCTTGCGGTTAAATCTGGAGTGGGAAGGATCATAGTTGATAACTATTATGAGCTGGATTTGCTGGAAGAAATTACATCAAAAGAAAAAAAATCTATATCCATAATGCTGAGGCTCACTCCAGGTATTGAGGCACACACCCATGAATACATTAAAACGGGTCAGGAGGATTCAAAGTTTGGGTTTACTTTATCAAAAGATATAGCCTTTAATGCTGTTAAGAGGGTTCTTAGTATTCCCAATGTTACTCTTAAAGGGTTTCACTGCCATATTGGTTCCCAAATTTTTGAGACAGAACCCTTTAAAATAGCTGCGGAAATTTTAATGGAGTTCAGGAAAAGGGTTGAAGAAGAACTGGATTATGAAGTGGAAGAATTAAACCTTGGTGGAGGTTTTGGAATATATTACAGTGAAGGAGATAGGCCGCTGGAAATTGAAAAATATGCGGATACTATAAAAGAAGCGGTTTATAAAAAAGCTGAAGAGTACGGTCTCAGCATACCCAAAATCATTGTTGAACCAGGCAGATCTGTTGTAGGCCCTGCGGGTACCACCTTATACACCGTCGGTTCCATTAAAGAAATACCAGGTATAAGAAAATATGTGTCTGTGGATGGAGGTATGGCTGATAACATTAGACCTGCTCTTTATAAGGCAAAATATGAAGCTGTTGTAGCAAATAAAGTAAATTGGGAACTGGATCAGGTGGTTTCCATAGCAGGTAAGTGCTGTGAATCCGGAGACATGCTCATTTGGGATATAAAACTGCCCAAGGTGGAACCAGGTGATATTTTAGCTGTATTCTGTACAGGTGCTTATGGATATTCCATGGCCAGCAACTATAATAAACTTGGAAGACCTGCGGTGGTTATAGTTAAAGAAGGCAGGGCGGATTTAATTGTAAAACGGGAAACCTATGAAGATCTAATAAGAAATGAAGTTGTTCCTGATAGACTGTTTAAATAAAGGAAAGCTTAGGGATGTTTTTGGCCTGTAAATAGTCTGATTTGCCTGTTTTTGTATGAACATGGTATAATCCAAATGTTGTTAATATTTTAGGGTTTTAAAATCAAGGTGGTGTTTTGATTGCCCTTTTCAAATTTGTCGGGAATGATTGCAGCAATTCCCGCGGTTTTAATTGCAATAACTTTTCATGAATATGCCCATGGAAAAATGGCTTATCTATTTGGGGATCCCACTCCCGAAAGACAGGGACGGCTGACTTTAAATCCTCTGGCACATTTGGATCCCATTGGTACACTTCTGCTTTTTTTAGCAGGTTTTGGTTGGGCAAAACCCGTTCAGGTGAATCCATTTTATTTTAGAGGAAATAGAAGGAAAATTATGATGCTGGTTAGCCTTGCTGGCCCTATGATGAATCTTATTATTGCCTATTTAGCGGCGGTGAGCCTAAATCTTTTAGGTAAGTTTTATCTTGGAATGGGACCTTTGGCAGGTTATTTACACATTTTTTTAAAGCTGCTATTATTTTATAATGTGGTACTCGCAGTGTTTAACTTGATACCCGTTCCTCCCCTTGACGGTTCAAAAATATTAATAGGTATTCTTCCGGAAAAATATACAAATTTTTTATATAACCTAGAACAGTATGGGCCCCTTATTTTACTTCTTTTAATATTTACGGGGGTAATTGATCTTTTTTTGGGAAGTGCTGTTCAGAAAATAATCAATTTTTTAACTTTTCTCAGCAGTATAAGTTTCTTATAAAGAAGGGAGAAAGCAATGAAAGGCAGAATTTTAAGCGGAATGCGTCCAACAGGCAGGCTTCATATAGGGCATTTAAGCGTGCTTGAAAATTGGGTTAAACTTCAAGAAGAATATGAAACTTTTTTTATGGTAGCGGATTGGCATGCACTGACCACAGCTTTTGATGAAACCGAAGAAATTAAAAACAAAATTTGGGACATGCTTCTGGATTGGCTCAGTGTGGGCATAGATCCAGAAAAAAGTGTTGTTTTTGTTCAATCCCATGTAAAGGAACACGCGGAACTGCACCTGCTTTTTTCTATGATTACACCCCTTTCGTGGCTTGAAAGATGTCCCACTTATAAAGATCAGGTTCAGCAGTTTGGAGAAAGGGGAAAGGACATAAGCACATATGGTTTTTTGGGATATCCCCTTCTTCAAGCAGCTGATATATTAATATACAGAGCGGATACCGTTCCCGTAGGAGAAGATCAGCTTCCCCATCTTGAATTATGCCGCGAAGTAGCAAGAAGATTTAATTATCTGTATAATGCAAAAGTTTTTCCAGAACCCCAGGCGAAACTGGCAAAGCTGCCTTTACTGCCTGGTATTGACGGGCGAAAAATGAGTAAAAGCTACAACAATGATATTTCCATCACTGCGGATTTTGATGAAATCAGCAGCAGAGTGAGACAGATGATAACTGATCCTCAAAGGATACACAAAAACGATCCAGGTAATCCCGAAGTCTGCACAGTATATCTTTACCATAAAATATATAACCCGGATGAACTGGAAGAAATTGAAGCAAACTGCAGAGGAGGAAAGATTGGTTGTGTAGCCTGCAAAAAGAAACTTGCGGTTAAAATGGACGAAGCGTTGGGGCCTATCCGCGAGAGAAGAAAAGAATTGGAGAAAAAGCCCCAGCTCATTGAAGATATAATTGCAGATGGTGCTGAGAAAGCAAGAAAAGAAGCTTCAAAAACTATGGAAAAGGTAAGAGAAGTTATGAGAATTTAGACTGCAGGCTGGGATTAAATTATGGAAGATCTTCTTAAAGAAGTTGAAAGAGGGAAAAAAGCTGATCTTAAAAACTTAAAGATTTCGCAAATTACAGAACTGTATCTTGAAAAAGTAAAAAAGGGAAAAGATGTGGATTTAGACGAAGCATGTGACTTTCTTGCTTCAGCTGCTGAACTTCTTCGGAACAAATCTCTTCAGCTGTTGGAGGATTATAAGGAAAACTTATCTGAAGAAGAAAACGAAGAAGAAAACTTTGAGGAAAAAATTTTTGAGGAAGAGGCTTCTTTTTTAGAAAAGGCAGAAGTGAAACTAAAGGAGTACAGAACCTTTAAAGAAGCAGCCAATTTTTTAAGGATGCGTTTAATGTCGGGGGAGAAATATTATCCCCGCCCAGAACTTTCAAACTATGTTAATACAGTTAATTCAAATGGTTTTCTTGAAGGTTTGAATCTGGAAGATCTCATTTCAGCTTTCGAAAAAGTTTTGTTGAGGCATAAAGGTGCAGAAGAAAAAGAAAACGGTGAATTTTTCGAAATTGAGGAGCAGGAGTATAAAATAACTGACAAAATTAATGAGTTAATTAAATTTTTAAATAATTTTCCTTCAGGGATCGAGTTTTATTCTCTTTTTGGCAGAGAAACATCAAAAAGGGAAATTATTGTTACCTTTTTAGCTCTTTTGGAATTGGTACGGCTGCAGAAGGCTAGGGTTAAACAGGAAACACAGTTTGGAAAAATAATTATTTACCCCATCTTAAACCGAAGAAAGGGATAAGGTGGGAAAATAATGACGATAAATTCGTGGGCAGTTATAGAATGCATACTTTTTATGAGCAGCGAACCCGTGGCTTTAGAAACCTTAACCAAAATTTCAGGATTTGACAGAGAAGAAGTACTTGCAGCTTTGGAAGACCTCCGGTCTGTTTATCGGGAAAAAGGACACAGTATAGACGTAGTGAAAGTGGGTAAGGGGTGGCAGATCTGCATACGTCCTGAATTTTCTTCCTATGCAGAAAAGCTTTATCCCGTAAAACAAAAAAGGCTCTCACATGCAGCTTTAGAGACTCTTTCCATAATTGCATATAGGCAGCCCATTACCCGTGCTGAAATTGAAAAAATACGTGGGGTAAAAACCGATAAAGTTATACAGACGCTTCTTGAAAGGGGATTAATTGCTGAAGTTGGGAGAAGAAAAGGACCCGGCCGACCCCTTTTATATGGTACTACCGCAAAGTTTCTACTTGAATTTAATCTTAAAGATCTGAGCGAGCTGCCTCCTCCTGAAACCTTTTTTAAAAAAAATACGGATAATACTTAAATTAATTTTTCCTCCTGGGGTTTATCTTTTCCCTTATATCTGCACTTAGCAGCTGGATAAGTAAAAAAAGCCCCCGTCTCCTTTGATGAGCGGGGGCTTAATAATATATGTGTATTTTTTTCATATATATGGAAATAATTCATAACACATATTATTATTAATTATCATCTTTTTGGGTGATTTTTGTGCAGTTAACAATTTATTTGTATTTTTCACTGTTTGTTCTGCTGTTTTTTATTCTGTTTATTGTTCGTGCAGACATTATTATAGAATGCTTAATTAATGATAAAAATAATAATGCTGTTTTTGAATTAAGATTATTAAAGGGATTTATTAAATTTAAAATAAAGCTGCCGGCGCATACACTGAAAAAAATAATTGGAGCTTTAGGGAAAGATATTGATTTAAAAAAAAAGCAGATTTTCAGTATTAACAGTATATCTTGTGATGATTAGGTTTTTAAAAATAAATTTGTGGCTTCTCAAGTATGCCCATGTTAAAAAATTTTCTTGAAAAACTACATTAGGATTAAGCAACCCAGCTGTTACTGCTGTATTTTCAAGTTTTTTTAGCATTGCGGTGGATATGTTTGTAAGAGTCCTTCTTAAAAAATCAAAGGGGACCATCACTACCCCTGAGGTTATGGTTCTTCCTAATTTTTGGAATGATTGTTTGCATACCCACCTGTACTGTATACTAACGATTCCAATGGGCTATATTATAACTGCAGCTGTTAAAATGGCATTTCTTGTTATTTGCTTCTTTGTTCATAAAAAGATTGGAGGAGTGGATCTGCGTGGACAGTCATCCCATTGAATCTATGATGAAAACTGCTATGGAAAGCATAAAGGAAATGGTAGATGTGAATACGGTTGTGGGAGATCCCGTTGAAACCCCAGACGGTACAGTAATAATTCCAGTTTCCCGGGTAACTGCAGGGTTTGTTGCAGGTGGTGGGGAATATGAAGGGGGCGATTCGGATATGGGTAACGCCTCGAAAACACAGCAATCATCACAGTATCCCTTTGGGGGAGGCAGCGGAGCAGGGGTATCTGTGCAACCTGTTGCCTTTCTTGTAAGCAGTGGTACAGAAGTTAAACTTCTTCCCATAAATGACAATATTATATTCGACCATATGATTGATATGGCACCAAAGCTGCTTAATCAAATAAAGGATTTGCTTCAGGAAAGGAATAAGGGAGCTTAGTGCTAGCTCTAAACAGCATCCTACCCAAAAGCTTAAAAAAGGAAATTTTTAGTTGAAGGAAATTTTATTTTTTTCTAGCAAAAATAAAATATAATTTATAGTTTTATCCCCGCAGGTTAATCGCGGGGATGCTTTTTGGGTGGGGGCTGGTAACTTTGAAAATGCGTTTTAATAAATATATAACCACAACAATTTTAATATGCTTCTTATTATGCTTTATCTGGACTTTACCCACTTTTGGTGAGGATGCCAGAAGTTTGGATATTTATGCTGAAGGTGCAGTGCTGATGGATGCGGAATCCGGAAGAGTTCTTTGGGCTAAGAACCCTCATAAAAGGCTTTATCCTGCTAGCACTACTAAAATATTAACTGCTGTCCTTGCCATAGAAAAGGGAAAACTTGACAGCACTGTGGTTGTTAGCAGGGAAGCGGCGGAGACAGAAGGTTCAGCCATTTGGCTTAAAGAAGGAGAAAGGTTAACCCTAGAAGATCTTTTATATGCTGTTCTTTTAAGTTCTGCGAACGATGCAGCAGAAGCTGTAGCTGAACATATAGGTGGAACCCAAGAAAATTTTGTGAGGATGATGAATGAGAAGGCGAAAGCAATAGGGGCAAGGGACAGCCATTTTGAAAATCCCCACGGACTTCATGAGGAAAGTCATTACACAACAGCTTATGATCTTGCCCTTATTGCAAGATATGCCATGACAAATAGTACTTTTGAGAAAATAGTGGCTACTGAGAAAAAGATCATTCCATGGGAGGGCCATGATTGGTCAAGATTGTTAATAAATAAAAACAATTTAATTAGAAACCCCAAGCTATTTCCGGGAGCAGATGGAATAAAAAACGGATATACAAAAGCTGCAGGAAACTGCCTTGTGGCTTCTGCAACCAGAAATGGAATGAGGCTCATTGCTGTTGTTTTAAATGCTCCCAATGCAACGGGAGAAGTGATAAAGCTTCTAGATTATGGTTTTAAAAATTTTTCAAAGGAAAAATTGGTAAACAAAGGTGAAATTTTGGGAAGCTTTAAAGTGGAAGGCTACGGACGGGTTAATTTGGTGGCTTCAAAAACCATGGGAGCGGCTCTTAGAGAAGGAGAAAAAAACAGAATAAAAGCTGTGGTTTATGCGCCTAAAAAAATTGATCATTCTGTTAGAAAAGGAGATATAATGGGCAAAATTAAATTTACAGTAGATGGGGAAACAATAGCTGTGGTTGATTTGGTTGCTGCAGAGACTGTAAAAAATCCCTGGCTGAGCGGTCTGTTGAAAGTTTTTTTGGATGTGTTTTCCTTTTGGGCTTAAGGGTTAAAATTCGATATAGATGGGTTTGAGGGCAGCTTAAAGCTGCCCTGTTCTATTTTCGAACTTTTTTTCATAGGCTTGAATTGTAAACAGGCCATTGGAGGTGCCTCTTAATGGTAAATTTAATCTGGCTTTTTCTTCTTATGAGCGGTATTTTTTTTGCTGCTGTTAACGGAAGAATTGAGGTTGTAACGTTTGCAGCTTTAAATGCTGCTGAAAATGCTGTTCAAATTTCCTTTGAACTTATTGGGATAATGGCACTTTGGCTAGGTATTATGAAATTAGCAGAAGAAGCGGGTATTGTAAAAATCATTGCATTATTAGTTCGTCCAATCACAGGATACCTTTTCCCTTCTGTTCCAAGGGATCATCCGGCAATGGGAGCAATAGTTTTGAATCTAAGTGCTAATATGCTGGGCCTTGGGAATGCTGCAACTCCCTTTGGTCTTAAGGCTATGGGAGAACTACAGAAACTTAATCCCAAAAAGGATGAAGCAAGTGAGGCCATGTGCACTTTTCTTGCCCTTAATACTTCCTGCATAACCTTAATTCCTGCAACCATTGTAGGTATCAGGACTGCAAGCGGTTCCATAGACCCCACTGCTGTTGTGGGCACCACTTTGTTTGCAACATGCTGTTCCACAGCGGCAGCGGTTATTGCTGACAAAATATTTAGGAGCTGCTGGGAACGAAAAAGGGGCTGAAAATATGGTTGAGATATTTATACATGAAATTTCAAAATGGGCAGTTCCCATGTTGTTTTTTATTATTCCAGGCATAGCTTTTTTAAAAGGAATTAAGGTATATGAAGCATTTGTGGCAGGAGCTCAAGAAGGATTTAACACTGCTATTAAAATTATACCTTTTTTGGTGGGTATGCTGGTTGCTATAGGGGTTTTCAGGGCATCAGGAGCCCTTGATGTTTTTACAAAACTGCTGCATCCTATTACGGATTTTTTTGATATTCCCGGCGAAGTTCTCCCTTTAGCTTTGATGCGCCCGCTATCAGGGGGTGCTGCTCTTGGTGCAGCAGCTGAGCTGATTAAAACCCACGGTCCTGATTCTTATATTGGATTTCTAGCTTCAACAATGCAGGGCAGCACAGACACTACTTTTTACGTTCTCACTGTATATTTTGGTTCAGTGGGGATTGTGAAGTACAGATATTCCGCAGCTGTGGGACTCATAGCTGACATTGTAAGTTTTCTTGCTTCGGTATTTATCTGCCGCACTGTGTTTTTTTAAAATGATATGGTAAATTAAATAATAGTCACAGTAAAAATAGCTTTCATTATTTTATGAAATAAATTTCTGGAGGACAGCAATGGAACGTCTTCAAAAGGTTCTAGCTCAGTGCGGCATAGCTTCACGACGAAAATGTGAAAAAATTATTCTTGAGGGAAGGGTAAAAGTAAACGGAAAAGTTGTTACTCAGCTGGGAACAAAAGTTCACGAAAATGACAGAATAGAAGTAGATGGAAAGCCTGTTGTTAGAAAAAATGAAAAGATTTATGTTCTTTTTAACAAACCTAAAGGCTGTATTACTACAGTTTATGATCCCTTTGGAAGAAAAACAGTTATGGATTATCTCAATAAGTTTAAAGATTACAGAATTTTTCCGGTGGGAAGGCTGGATCGGGATACTGAAGGCCTGCTTCTATTAACCAATGATGGTCAATTGAGTTTTGCTCTTACCCATCCTTCTCATCAGGTTGAAAAAACATATCTTGTGGAAATCAATGGAACTCCTTCGAAAAAACAGCTGGAAAGACTCAGCCAGGGTGTTTACCTTGAAGATGGAAAAACATTACCAGCTGAGACTGAATTAATCCGAGGCGGCAGAAGGTCATTGGTTAAGATAACCATTCGTGAAGGGAGAAAGCGTCAGATACGCCGCATGTTTAAAGCCATTGGTTTTTCTGTGCTCAATCTCAAAAGAATTAAATTTGGACCCCTTGTCCTTAAAGATCTTAAACCTGGAGAATACAGGCTGTTGAAAGAAAGCGAAATCAGTAAGCTAAAAGAACTGGAAAAGCATGTTTATAAGATGAAAAAAGAAAAAAATATTCATCGAGGTGATGGTACTGAACAGGAAAAATAAACTGGGACTTGTTCAGGTTTACACCGGAAACGGTAAGGGTAAGACCACTGCGGCTTTTGGACAGGCTTTAAGAGCCTACGGACACGGTTTTAAGATTGGCATATTCTTGTTTCTAAAGGATTGCAGTTCAGGGGAAGTAAAAACTGTTAAAGAACTTCTGCCGGATATAGATGTGAAGTGCTTTGGGAGCGCAGTTAATTGGGAAAGGGGTTTTACCGCTGAAGATAAAAAATTGGTATCAGAAGGTTTTAAAATTGCCAAATCAGTAATTAGAAAAGGGCAGCTGGACATGCTTATTCTTGATGAAATATGTGTAGCTGTTGAGTTGGGATTTATTGAAGAAAATGAACTGATCAGTATCATAAAAGAAAAGCCTTCCCATATGGAAATAATTATTACAGGAAGAAATGCTCCTAAAGCTCTTATTGAAAGTGCCCATTTGGTTACTGAAATGAGAGAAGTAAAACACCCCTTTAAATGCTTAGGATTAAAAGCACGTAAAGGTATTGAATATTAGATTATTTTGGCGTAAAGCGCAGGATTTTTTTTTAAATTTGCCGAAAGAAGGAAATTGTATGGGGTAGCAATCGGAGGGATAAAAATGACAAATATTGAATTAGACAGGAAAAATAAAGAAAGCAATATAAAACTGCGGGTTAGATTTGATTATAAAGCTGAAAGGACAGGGCGGCTTTTATTTGGAGGTAAAAGCCCCGATAGACTGGCAGAAGAAATCAGAGAACAAAAAGCAGCACTTTTGAGAAATGTGCCCATTAAAGGAATTAATATTGAGGATATTGATATGGGGATAGAGATTTATAAAGTTTATGATGAAGAAACAGGAAGAGAAGCAGCTTATGCGCCCCTAGAGCTTATTATTTCTGCAGATACCATTGAGGATGTGGTAAGGTTTGTAATGTGTCAGGAATTTAGAAAGGTAGAAATTCTTGAACCCAAACAGCTGGTTTTAAATAAAAAGGACATTGAGCGCATTTTGTATAAAATGAATGAAGAGCTTCACCACTTCAGCGAAGTTTTAGAGAAAAAAATAAACAGCAGATAATTACTTAACTTTTTTATTTTGAACAAAACGTTTATAAAACACTGCAAAATAAAAGGAGGTTAAATTTATGGTTAAGGCTTTATATGATTCTGATGCAGATTTGGAGCTTATTAAAGGAAAAACCATAGCTGTAATAGGCTATGGCAGTCAGGGACATGCCCAGGCCCAAAATCTGCGTGATAGTGGTTGTAATGTTATTGTGGGCTTAAGGGAAGGCAGCAAATCATGGGAAGCTGCGGAGAAGGATGGATTTGAGGTGCTGCCAACCTCAGAAGCAGCCCGCAGGGGGGATATCATTCAAATTTTAATTCCCGATGAAGTACAGGGTGAGGTTTACAAAAAGGATATTGAGCCTAACCTATCTGAAGGTAATGCCCTATGTTTTTCCCATGGATTTAATATCCACTATGGACAGATTGTTCCTCCCCAAAATGTGGATGTTTTCATGGTTGCACCCAAAAGCCCGGGTCATCTATTGAGAAGAATGTATAAAGAGGGTGCAGGGGTACCAGCCCTTCTGGCAGTTCATCAAGATTATACAGGCAAAGCAAGGGATTTGGGGCTGGCCTATGCTAAGGGAATAGGATGCACTAGGGCTGGAGTTATTGAAACCACTTTTCGCGAAGAGACAGAAAGCGATCTTTTTGGGGAACAAGCAGTTCTATGCGGCGGCGTCAGTCAGCTGATTAAAATGGGATTTGAGACCTTAGTTGAAGCTGGTTACAGCCCAGAAATAGCATATTTTGAATGTCTCCATGAACTTAAGCTTATTGTTGACCTAATATATGAAGGCGGATTGGGAATGATGCGTTATTCTGTAAGCGATACGGCTACATATGGTGATTTGACTCGGGGGCCTAGAATTATAAACGAACAGACACACGAGGAAATGAGAAAGATATTAAAGGAAATTCAAACGGGAGAATTTGCCAAAGAGTGGATACTTGAAAACCGTGCCAACAGACCTGTTTACCGAGCTTTGGAAGCAAAAGAGAAGGATCATCCCATTGAAAAAGTGGGGGCAGAGCTGAGGGCAATGATGCCTTGGCTTAAAAAATAGAACACCAAATTTGTGAATATGTCCTAAATATACAGAGGATAAGCTGGAGGATAAACTTTTCCACCTCCGCATATCTTATAAATACAGAACGGAGGTGGAAAATGATGAATTTTTTTAGTTTTTTTAAATGGATTGAAAGGTTTTTAATAGCATGCACAGTGCTTAGTTTTGCCCTTCTTATTTTAGGTCAATTTATGATGATCATAAATCCTGTGGATTTTTATATGAATTTTGCTGAAAAGATTGAAGGAAAAACAGTTAATTTTTATGAAGAATTTCCTGAAATGAGGGTTGCTTCCCAAAATTTCCAGTCAGTTTTTGCCACTATAACGATAAGACTTGAAAACTTTTCATCCCTGGAAAAAGCAGTTCTTCTAATAAATGGGAAAGAAGTGGCGGATTTTAGAAAAAAGCAGGTTACAGTTAAGGTTTCACAGGGTGACGTGCTGGCAATTGACGGTACATACTATGTTCATGATTTGACGTTTAAAGTTGTTTCTGTTTCTGAAAATGTTAGACAACCCAAAAAAGGGCAGATTGTTAATGTAAGTGGAGATGTTGTTGTGATTGGCCCAGTGGAGCTTAAATAAGAGCTTTTATGTTTTAATATGTTTTAAAAAATTTATAAAAATGCTCCGGGGGTGAGAAGATGAACTACGGCAGCAAAGGGGTTGCAGCTACAGCGATTCAAATGGCTCTAACAGAAAATAGGGAGGAAGAAGCAAAACTTAAAAAAAAGTTTGCTGAAATTGGTATTGCAGCAGCAGCTGTGGATTATGGTGGTGAATTTATAAATTCAGTTAAAAAAATAGTTGAAAGAGCGGTTGTAGCAGCCAAGAGGGAAGGAGTAATAAAGGAATCCCATTCTGAAGAAGGTGCTGTAGCTGGTGCTACGAGGGAAGCCTTATCTCAGATAGTACCCAAAGCTCTGGGATTAAATGTAGGTGGAAAAATTGGTATTGCCAGATATCAGGATCATATATCAGTGGCAATATTTTTTGGAATAGGCCTTCTGCATTTAGATGAAGTTGCCATAGGACTTGGACATAGAGCCATTGGTTGATTTCTGTATAGCTGGGGGATAAAAAATGATTACAGTTGGTATACGGGGAGCTATAACAGTGGAAAAAAATACAAAGGAGTGCATTTTTGCTTCCACGAAGGAACTTGTCTCAGAAATTATGAAGCAGAATAACTTAAAGGAGCAGGATATTGCCAGCATTATTTTTACTGCAACCCCTGATCTCGATGCAGCCTTTCCTGCAGCTGCCGTCCGCGAAATGGGTTTAAATGAAGCTGCACTTTTGGATGCTGTAGAAATGAATGTTAAAAGCAGTATGCCTAGGGTAATAAGAGTGCTGATGCACGTAAATGTAAAAGAGGGTTTCAAACCAAAACATATTTACTTAAAAGAAGCAGTAAAATTAAGATCTGACATGTTTTGTAAAAAATAAACAGATTTAAGCGTAAAAAAAAAGTCATATTTGTTTTTTTTTTTGAAAATTGCCAGCATTTATTATGTGTGATAATATAGCAGCAAACTAAATATGGGAAGAGTTGAGCTGAGATGAGATGAGATGAGGGGAGAGGAGCTGAGATGAGGCTGGTGGTATTGGAGCGAAACCAGTGCTCATTTTAGCACTGGTTTTTTGTTTCTTTGATTAAAAAATTTTTAGGAGGCTGGTTCATGAAACCTGGTTTAAATGAATTTTTAACTTTTGCCCAAAGGGAAAATATTGTTCCAGTATGGGATGAGATAGATATATACGATGAGACTCCCATATCGGTTTTTGAAAAGATTGCTGATGAAAGAGAGATTTCATATCTTCTGGAAAGTGCTGATGCAGGAGAACAGGGTGCACGATATTCATTTATGGGTATTAAACCCATTGCCAAATTCAGTGCAAAAGGTTCCCTTATTAGAATAGAGGAGGAAGGATATGAACAAAAATGTTTTGGTAATCCCACAGCTCTATTAAAAAATTTTTTAAAAAAATATTATATCGATAACCAAACTGTAGATGATGTGGTGAATTTTTGCGGCGGCGCTGTGGGATATCTATCTTATGACTGGGTTCGTTACCTTGAGAATATACCCATAAAGAGCATAGATGATCTGGGGCTGCCCGATGGTATGTTTATTATTTTTAAAATAAATCTTTTGTTCGATCATCTAAAAAATACTTTAAAAATCATAGTTTTGACTAAAACAGAAAAAAATCCTGAAATGGAGTACAAGCAGGCCATATCTTTGATAAACAGTATAAAAGAAAAAATTTACCGCCGTAATTGCTTAAAAGGCAGCGTAGAAATTAACGGGTGCGTTCCCAACATTATATTTTCTGCTACTTTAAACCATGATGATTATGTGAAAGGTGTAAAAAAAATCCTTGAATATATAAGAGCAGGAGATATATTTCAAGCTGTTCTTTCAACCCGTCTGGAAACAAAAGTTGTGGAAAGCCCTCTAAAAATTTACAGATGCTTAAAAATGATCAATCCTTCTCCCTATATGTTTTACCTGAATTATCCAGGATTTCAGCTCATAGGTGCATCCCCTGAGATGCTTGTGAAAGTTGAAAAAGGAAAAATATACAATAGGCCCATTGCAGGCACCCGCCCCCGAGGCAGTAGTGAAGAAGAAGATAAGATCCTTGCGGAAGAACTTAAAAAGGATCCCAAAGAAAAGGCAGAACACATCATGCTTGTAGATCTTGCCAGGAATGATGTGGGTAGGACTGCGCAGTTTGGAACTGTTAGGGTGCCTGAACTGATGGCTGTTGAAAAATATTCCCATGTAATGCATTTAGTGTCTCTTGTGGAAGGCAGACTTGCAGAAGATAAAAATGCTGTGGACGCCTTAATGGCATGTTTCCCTGCTGGTACTGTATCTGGGGCTCCTAAAGTGAGAGCCATGGAAATTATAGAAGAGCTGGAACCTGTGAGAAGGGGGCCCTATGCTGGATCGGTTGGTTATTTTAGTTTAAATGGAGATATGGATACCTGCATAACCATTAGGACTATCCTAATTAAGGATAATAGAGCCTATGTCCAGGTAGGAGCTGGAATTGTAGCAGATTCTAAACCTGATAAAGAATATGAGGAGTGTATTAATAAGGGAAAAGCGTTGATTTCAGCCCTGTATGCTGCTGAAAGGAGGGCTATTTCATGATACTGGTCTGCGATAATTACGACTCTTTTACCTATAATCTCGTCCAGTATTTAGGTGAACTGGGTGCGGAAACCTTTGTTTTCAGAAACGATGAATTGAGACCTCAAGATTTTTGTAATCTGGAACAGTATGTCAGGGGCGTTGTAATTTCTCCTGGCCCCGGAAAACCTGAGGATGCGGGTATATCTATGGATCTGGTGAGATATTTTGCAGGCAGGGTACCGGTTCTGGGAATATGTTTGGGCCATCAGTGCATAGGCAGGGTTTTCGGGGGAGAAATTGTGCCTGCAAAAGCCCTTTTTCATGGAAAGACTTCTGAAATCAGGCATGATGGAAAAGTGCTTTTTGAAAATGTTTCAAACCCTTTTACAGCGACCAGGTATCATTCCCTGGTCATTGACAGAAAGAAAATTCCTGCATGTCTGGAGGTGACTGCAGAGACGGAAGATGGAGAGGTAATGGGGGTGAGGCACAGGGATTTTAAAATTGAGGGTCTTCAGTTTCATCCTGAATCTATTTTGACTTTAGAGGGAAAAAAGATAATATCAAATTTTTTAAACATGTGTGCTGATTAGAATAGCTGAGATCAGCTGAGATTAGCTGAGAGGAGGAATTCAAGTGAGAGAATACATTGCAAAAATTTCCGATGGGGTTGATCTGACAGCATCTGAGGCTGAGCGTGCAATGGAAATGATTATGGATGGAAATGCTACAGCTGCGCAAATAGGTGCTCTGCTTATGGGACTCAAACTAAAGGGAGAATCTTCTCAGGAAATTACTGGTTTTGCAAGGGCTATGAGGCGTCGAGCTTTGGGGTTTAAAGTACCCATGGATGTTGTGGATACCTGTGGTACTGGGGGGATTATGCAGAAACTTTTAATATATCCACTGCTGCTGCTTTTGTGGCAGCTGGTGCAGGAGTTCCAGTAGCCAAACACGGAAACAGATCAGTGTCAAGCCGGTGTGGAAGTGCAGATGTCCTTGAAAGGTTGGGAGTAAATATTGACCTTGAACCGAAACATGCGGAAAAATGCCTTCGCGAAATAGGAATTTCCTTTCTGTTTGCTCCCAGATACCACAGAGCAACAAAAAATGCAATGGGACCAAGAAAGGAGTTGGGTATAAAAACTATTTTTAATATTTTAGGACCGTTAACCAATCCAGCGGGTGCAAGCAGTCAGGTTGTAGGTGTATTTGATCCTGAATTGACCGAGACAATAGCGGAGGTTCTTGCTGCACTGGGCACGAAAAGGGCATTTGTTGTCTGCGGTAGTGATGGTTTAGATGAAGTTACGATAACGGGAACCACCAGGATTACAGAATTAAATGCAGGTTTTATTCAGACCTATGATTTCGATCCCAGGGAACTGGGCTTTAAATTAAGGAACATTGAAGATTTAAAAGGCGGTGATCCAGAGAAAAATGCTGAGATTCTTTTGAACGTGCTTGAAGGGGAAGAGGGGCCCAAAAGGGAAGCGGTGGTTTTGAATGCTGCCTTTGCCATTCTTGCCGGAAATAAGGCTTTTTCCCTTAAGGAAGCTGTAGAAAAAGCTGAGCACAGCATCGACAGCGGGGCAGCGCTAAAAAAGCTTTACGATCTGAAAAAATTTACAGGAAGCTGTGTTGCATAATGCTGGATAAGATTATTATCAGTAAAAAAAAGAAACTTAAAGAGATTGTTTCCATTGATTATCTTAGGAAACTGGAAAACAAAATTTTAAAACTACCTTCTCCAAAAGATTTCAAAGAAAGCTTAAAGAGAGAAAAGGGCGAGAAAATAAAAATTATTGCTGAAATCAAGCGTGCTTCCCCTTCTAAAGGCTTAATTGCAGAAAATTTTGAACCCAAAAGATATGCAGGTGAATATGAAAGGGCAGGAGCAGCAGCGGTTTCTGTGCTTACTGAGGAGGATTATTTTCTAGGAAGTTTGATGCACCTGAATGAGGTGAGATCTGTCTGCAGTCTTCCTATTCTGAGAAAAGATTTTATCCTTCACCCTGTTGAGATTTACGAAGCTCGTGCCTATGGATCAGATGCAGTGCTTTTAATAGTAAAGATTCTGGATAAAAAGAGTTTAAAAGCACTGCTTAATCTAACAAGGGAACTTGAGATGCAGGCTCTTGTGGAAGTACATTCAGAAAAGGAGCTGGAATTAGCCCTTGAAGTTGGAGCTGAAATAATAGGTATTAATAACCGCAATCTTGAGGATTTTACTGTTGATTTTAGGGTTACAGAAAGGCTTGCTGAACTCATTCCAAATGATAAAGTAGCTGTTAGTGAAAGCGGGATTAAACATGCCCGTGAAGTGCGTTTTTTAGAAGCCTTGGGGATAGATGCAATTCTAGTTGGGGAAACCCTGATGCGAAGTCCCGATCCTTATCAAACTTTAAAAAATTTTTTGGAGGAGTAGGGATTATGGTAAGGGTGAAAATATGCGGTATAAAAACCTTTGAAGATGCCCGGTATGCAGTGGAGTATGGTGCCCATGCCCTGGGATTCGTATTTTGTGAAAGCAGAAGAAGAATAGACCCCCTGATGGCCAGGGAAATTATAAGGTCCATTCCGCCCTTTGTGATGAAAGTGGGTGTTTTTATGGATCAAGATTTGGAATATGTTTTAAGTGTTGTGGATTTCTGCGGTTTGGATGCCGTTCAGCTTCATGGCACTGAAACCCCGCAGTACTGCAGCCAATTTGAAAAACTGCCCTGCCAGGTAATAAAGGCTTTCAGAGTTAAAGATGATGGTGTAATTGATGAAATTAAAAAATATAAAGTGGATGCCTATCTGCTTGACAGCTGGGTCCGGGGCAAACCTGGGGGAACTGGGAAAAAATTTGATTGGGACATAGCAAAAAATATTGTAAAGAAAAGCAGCAGGCCGGTCATTCTTGCAGGGGGGCTAAATGAAAAAAATGTGGCAAAAGCGGTAATGGAGGTTTCTCCCTATGCTGTGGATGTAAGCAGTGGTGTTGAAAGTTCTGGAAAGAAAGATAAAAACAAAATAATTCGTTTTATGAATGAAGTGAGGAGGATTAATCTTGCAATTGCATAGATCGGCATACTTTGGAGAATACGGTGGACAGTTTGTGCCTGAAACTGTTATGCCCGCTTTAAAGGAACTCGAGGAAGAGTACTATAAAGCTGTGAATGATGAAAATTTCAAAAGGGAACTGAATTATTATCTTAGGGAATATGTGGGCAGACCCACTCCGCTCTATTATGCTGAACGGCTGTCAGAAAAGCTTGGAGGAGCAAGAATATATCTCAAAAGGGAAGATCTGAACCACACGGGTGCCCACAAAATAAACAATACCATAGGTCAGGCACTCCTCGCATTAAGAATGGGAAAAACAAGGGTGATTGCGGAAACGGGTGCTGGGCAGCATGGGGTTGCTACAGCAACTGCGGCGGCTTTGTTTGGGCTTCAGTGCCAGATATTTATGGGAGAAGAAGATATGAAGCGGCAAGAGCTTAATGTTTTCCGTATGGAACTATTGGGAGCCGAGGTGGTGCCCGTAAAAAGCGGAACCCGTACCTTAAAGGATGCTACCAATGAAGCTATTAGGGATTGGGTTACCAACGTTAGAAATACCCACTATATAATCGGTTCAGTGGTAGGCCCCCATCCATATCCCACTATTGTGAGGGATTTCCAGAAAATTATAGGGGAAGAAATTAGAAAGCAGTTTCAAGAAATAGTGGGCGGCTGTCCCGATTATATCATTGCTTGTGTTGGAGGCGGCAGTAATGCCATGGGTACTTTTTACCCCTTTATTGAGCAGAAGAAGGTACGGCTGATAGGAGTTGAAGCTGCGGGCTGTGGCATATCAACAGGAAAACATGCTGCATCCTTAAGTGCAGGCAGTCGGGGTATTCTCCATGGTACCCTAACATACATTCTTCAGGATGAGTTTGGGCAGATTGAACCTGCTCATTCCATATCTGCAGGTCTTGACTACCCGGGAGTAGGTCCTGAGCATGCTTTTTTAAAAGACAAAGGGCGTGTGGTATATACTTCAGTAACGGATTATGAAGCCCTTGAGGCTTTTCATCTGCTGGCCAAAACTGAAGGCATACTGCCTGCCCTGGAGAGTGCCCATGCTTTAGCTTATGCAGCGAAAATAGCTCCTAAACTGAAAGAAGATAATACTATCGTTGTTACACTGTCGGGAAGAGGGGATAAAGATGTACAGTGTGTGCTGGAACAGAAAAGGAGGAAAGGAAATTGAAGTCTTTAAAAAAAGAACTGATCCCGGCATCAGCTGAAGAAAGAGGTATATCGCGGGGAGAAAGACTGGAACAGCTTTTTTATGAAAAGAGAGAAATTAATGAGAAGGTATTAATAATTTACTTGTGTGCTGGCTATCCTGATTTGGATTTCAGCAGAGAACTTATTTTGACTGCTGTAAAAGCTGGGGCTGATATTATAGAAGTTGGGATTCCCTTTTCCGATCCCCTGGCAGACGGACCTGCGATACAGCATGCATCACAGCAGGCCCTTCTCAAAGGAATGAATGCTGCCAAGGCTTTAGAGATGGCTGCTGATATAAAAAAATGCACAAAAATTCCACTTTTGCTGATGTCTTACTACAACCCCATTTACAGATACGGACTGGAAAAATTCTGCGGAGATGCTTTTAAGGCAGAAGTAGATGGTATTATTGTCCCCGATCTTCCTGTGGAAGAATCTGAGAAGCTTGTATCCATAACAAGAAATTTTGGGCTGGGATTTGTTCCTCTGGTTTCACCCACCAGCACTTTAGAAAGGCTGAAAAGAATATCTAAAACTGCACTGGGCTTTATATACTGTGTTTCCACAACAGGCACTACGGGCAGCACCATTCGTTCCTTTGGAGATGCAAAAGAAATGGCTGAAAAGCTCCGCAGCATTACTCAAAAACCCACAGCCCTTGGCTTTGGTATCGAGGGACCGGAACATGTTAGAATGGCAGCTCCTATGTTTGATGGGATTATTGTAGGAAGTGCAGTTATTCGAATTATTGAACATTTTAAAAAAAGCAGAGAATCCTGTTTTAAAGAAGTGGGCGAATTTATTTCTTCACTTAAAAAAGCATGCAGATAAGAAAATTTTGTATTGTAACAATTTAAAACCTGTGCTACTATACCCTTTAAAAGAGTTTTAAATATTGATTTAATTTGAAATTTGGGGCAGAACGGCGTAGGCTTTTGTACAGTTTTTTGGAAGATTGGTAGGACGGTAGGGGCAGATGGGATTATACTGCCGTTTTGCCGTAATCACTCCTACCTTTCTTCAAGGAGTGATTTTTTGATTTCCCGTCTGCTTAATAAAAAAAGGGGGTGTAAAAAAAGAAATTTTATTAGTATTTCCCGGATTTATCAATACTACGGAAGAACGGAGGTTGATTTAAATTGATTATTGTAATGAGCCGTGAGGCAACTGATGAACATATTGAAAATGTAAAGAGGCGCTTGGAAAAAGAAGGGTTCAGCATCCATCTTTCAAAGGGTGTTGCCCGTACAGTTATAGGAGCCATAGGCGACAAAACAAGGATTCCTTTACTGGCTTTAGAAGCAATGCCTGGAGTTGAAAAAGTGGTACCAATTCTTCAGCCTTATAAGCTTGCGAGCCGTGAATTTAAAGATGAACCCACAATTATTAAAATAAGAAATGTTGAAATTGGAGGAGATACCATTCACGTCATAGCTGGTCCCTGTGCTGTGGAAAGCAGGGAACAGTTGCTGGAGACAGCACACATGGTTAAGGAAGCAGGAGCTACTCTGCTTCGGGGAGGGGCTTTTAAACCCCGTACTTCACCATACAGCTTTCAGGGTTTGGGAGAGGAAGGGTTGAAAATTCTTGCTGAAGCCAGAGAAGAAACAGGTCTTCCCATTGTTACCGAAGTAATGGATATAGAAAGCCTCCCTGTGGTTTATGAGTACACAGATGTTTTTCAAATTGGGGCTAGAAATATGCAGAACTTCAATCTGCTTAGAAAAGTAGGTGAAACGGATAAACCGGTGCTTTTAAAAAGGGGACCCAGCGCCACCATTGAAGAATGGCTTTTAGCCGCTGAATATATTATGTCCTCGGGAAATTATCAGGTTATTTTATGTGAAAGGGGCATTCGTACCTTTGAGCAGTTTACGCGCAATACATTGGATTTAAGCGCAGTGTGCGCGGTAAAAATGCTGTCGCACCTTCCGGTGATTGTTGATCCCAGCCACGGAACAGGAAAATGGCAGTTGGTGTCTCCCATGTCCAGGGCTGCAGTAGCAGCAGGAGCAGATGGACTTATAATAGAAGTTCATCCAAATCCCAGCGAAGCTTTATCTGATGGTCCACAATCCTTGACACCAGACAATTTTAGAGATCTTATGAACGAATTGATACAAATTGCCCCTGTGCTGGGAAGAAAAATGGCGGTGGATCGTGAATGAAGGCTGCTTATTTGGGCCCATGGGGGACTTTTTCGGAGGAAGCAGCCTGCCGATGGATGGAACGAATGAAACTTTCTGGAGAGTTGATTCCCTGTACCTTTATTCCTGAAGTTTTTATCATGGTAGAAAAAAAAGAAAGCCGATGTAGGAATTGTTCCCGTGGAGAATTCCATTGAAGGAACCGTGGGGTTATCTCTGGATTACTTAAAAAATTTTCCCAACCTTTATATTATAGGGGAGGTAGTTTTACCCATCCGGCACTGCATTGCTGTTAAAAATATGAAAAACTTTGATTTTACCGAAATAAAATATATATATTCCCATTCCCAAGCTCTGGGGCAGTGCAGGGAGTTTTTAGAAATAAATTTTCCGGGGTGCGAATTGAGGCAGACTTCAAGCACAGCTGAAGCTGCCTCAATCGTAGCTTCCGGATTGTCAGGGCAAGCTGCAGCCATCTGTTCTCCCTTTGCAGCAGAGAAATACGGTCTTACGATTATTGCCTCGGATATACAGGATTATCCTAATAACAAAACCAGATTTTTTGTAGTGGAAAAAAAGCCTTTAAAATTTTTAAATGACAAAGGACCAGGCAAAACTTCTATGGTTTTTTCCCTTCCTGAAGACAGTCCTGGTTCCCTTTATATGGTGCTGAAATATTTTGCAGAAGAGAAAATTAACCTGACAAAAATAGAATCAAGGCCGGCAAAAAAAGAGCTGGGGCACTATTTTTCTATTTGGATTGTGAGGGGTATGCTTGGGAAGAGCCCCTTGCTTCCGTAATAGAAAGGCTTGAGGAAAAAACATTGTTTTTAAAAATTTTAGGCTCATATCCCCGAGCCTGTTAGGGTGAAGACTATGAGCGGTGAGGGTTCATTCAAAAAAATATGCATTATTGGTGTGGGTCTTATAGGCGGTTCCCTGGGTATGGCTCTGAAGTACCGCAGAGCTGCTGATCACATTGCAGGATATGATGTGGATTATAGAGTGCTGAAAAAAGCAGAAGAGCTGGAAGCAGTTGACAGGGGATATTCAGATTTGGCTGAGGCAGTAGGGGGTGCAGATCTAATAATTCTAAGCACCCCCCTTAGCGTTTTTGAAGATATAGCCCAGCGCATGCTGCCTTTTGTCAAAGAAGATGCAGTTATAACCGATACGGGCAGCACTAAAGCCTGCGTGGTGAGAAAGCTGGAAAGAGTTTTTTCAAATAAAGGATATTTTGTGGGAGGCCACCCCATGTCGGGATCAGAAAAAGGAGGAATTGAGTCTGCAGACAGATATCTTTTTGAGAACGCTGTTTATGTAATTACTCCCACAGAAAACAGCAGCAGACAGGCCGTAGAAAAGGTTGCTCTGCTGGCGGGTTTGATTGGATCCCGTCCTGTGTTTTTGAGCCCCGAGGAGCATGATGCTGTAGTTGCAGCGGTAAGCCACGTTCCCCACATTGCGGCAGCAGGGCTTGTCCTTACTCTTGGAGAGCTGGAAAAGAGGCATCCCTGTGCGCCTGTTCTTGCTGCAGGAGGCTTTAGAGATACCACTAGGATAGCTGCATCCGATCCTGAGCTGTGGGAACAAATATGTTTTTCCAATAGGATTAAGGTTATTGAGGTTCTCGAAAACTATATAGATACCCTCAGCCGTATTAAGATATATTTAGAGGAAAATAATAGAAACAAATTTAAGAAAGCTCTAGCCCAGGCGAAGGAACAGAGGCTGAGGATCCCTTCAAAAATGAAGGGAATTCTTCCTTCTTTATTTGAGATTGTGGTGGTTGTTCCTGATAGGCCTGGGGTTATAGGATTTCTGGGTACCCTTTTGGGCAGTAAAGGGATTAATATCATAGATATTGAAATACTGCGTGTACGAGAGGGAGAAGGGGGAACCATACGTTTGGGTTTTCAAAGCGAAGAAGCCATGGAAAAGGCCGTTGAGGCTTTAAAGGCAGAAAATATTTTGGTGAGAAAACTGTAATATGGGGGTGCAGCCCTTGGAAATAAAAATTTGCCGGGCCAATTCGTTAAAAGGAGAAGTTGAAGTACCTGGGGATAAGTCCATCTCACACAGAGCAGTCATGCTTGGTGCCTTAGCTGAAGGAATTACAGAAATCAAAGGTTTTCTTTCTGGTGAAGACTGCCTTTCAACAGTTAAATGTTTTCGTCAGCTGGGAGTCAAAATTGAAGAACTGGGTAAAAATCACCTTAAAGTATACGGTGTGGGTCTCAATGGTTTTACAGAACCAGAAGATGTTTTGGACGCTGGAAATTCCGGAACAACCATGAGACTGCTTTTAGGTATTCTTTCTGGTCAGAAATTTTATTCTGTAATAACGGGGGATGCTTCACTGAGGAAACGTCCCATGGACAGAGTAATAAAGCCCCTTAAAATGATGGGAGCTCAAATAAGAGCAAGGAATAAAGACTCCCTAGCTCCCGTGTCAATATTGGGACATGATGCTGCTGTTCTTAAGCCCATTGAATATGAAACACCGGTGGCCAGCGCTCAGGTTAAGTCAGCGCTGCTTTTGGCGGGGCTTTTTTGTGAGGGAACCACAGTGATTTCAGAAAAAGTAAAAACCAGGGACCATACTGAGCGTATGCTTAAGGCTTTTGGGGCAGACATTGAAATTAAGGATGAAGGAAGGCGCATACTGCTGAAGGGACCATCCCATTTGAGGGGCAGGGAGGTTAAGGTACCGGGGGACATTTCTTCGGCATCTTTTTTTATTGTTGCAGGATGTTTGGTGCCGGGGTCAGAAATAATAATATCCAATGTAGGGGTAAATTCCACTCGTACGGGAATTCTGGATATTCTCTCTTCTATGGGAGCAGATATAAAGCTATTTAATAAAAGGATCCTTTGTGGGGAGCCGGTGGCCGATATAGCTGTGAAACACAGCTCTTTAAAGGCTGTTGAAATTGGTGGTGAAATAATTCCCCGAGTTATAGACGAGATACCGGTTTTGGCAGTTGCTGCATGCAGAGCTTATGGTACCACAGTGATCAGAGATGCTGCAGAGCTGAGGTATAAGGAAACTGACCGTATTGGAATTATTGCTGCTGAACTGAGGAAAATGGGTGCTCGGATTAAAGAAATGGATGATGGCTTTATAATTGAAGGGCCTGTTAGTTTGAAAGGAGCTTCTTTGAATAGCCACGGTGATCACAGAATAGCCATGGCCCTAGCTGTGGCAGGCCTTACTGCAGAAGGTGAAACTATTATTAAAGATGCCCAGTGTGCTGCCATATCATTTCCTAACTTTTATGAAACTCTTTGGGAATTAATGGAAATATCCGGAGGGAAGTAGATGAAACCAAATATAGCCATTGACGGCCCTGCTGGTGCGGGAAAAAGCACTGTTGCCAGGAAGCTGGCTGAAAAACTTGGTTTTCTGTATATTGATACAGGAGCTATGTACAGGGCGCTTACTTACTGTGCCCTGAAAAAAGGTATTGATATTAATAACCCAGATGAACTCACAGAACTGGCGGAAAATGTTGAGATATTTCTTACTGCGGATGAGGATGGACAGATGAGAGTTTACTGCTGCGGCGAAGATGTAACTTCATATCTTAGAGATCCTAAAGTTTCCCAGTGTGTTTCTAAAGTTGCGGAAGTGCCTGGTGTGCGCCGTAGAATGGTTGAGCTTCAGAGAAAAATGGCATCTGCAGGAGGAGTAATAATGGACGGGCGGGATATAGGAACGTATGTGCTTCCCGATGCCCAGCTGAAGTTCTTCATTACGGCTGACCTTGAAGAAAGGGCACGTAGAAGGCTGAAGGATTTAGAAAAACAGGGATATATAGCGGATTTAGAGGAAGTAAAGAAGGAAATAGCGATGCGGGATGCCAAGGACAGCAGCAGGGCAGTGGCACCTCTTAAAAAAGCCGAAGATGCCGTACTTATAGATACGACGAATTTAACTGTAGACGAGGTACTGCAGCTTATTTTTAAAATCAGCAGGGAGAGAATTAAAGATGATGTATAAACTGGGGAAAGCTTTTTTTTATTTTCTCTTCACATATATATGCCGTTGGAAAGTAAGGGGAGCTGATAATGTGCCCCAAAAAGGTCCAGCAGTTATTGTTTCCAATCATCTAAGCCTTTGGGACCCATTAGTTGTGGGGGCTGCAGTTAAGCGTAGGGTTTATTTCATGGCCAAAGCTGAGCTTTTTAGATATCCATTGGTGGGAATTATTGTTAGATCATGGGGTGCATTTCCTGTAAAGAGGGGGAGGCTGGATCGAGAGGCTCTTAAAAATGCCATGAGGGTACTTCAAAGGGGAGATGTTTTGGGAATTTTTCCTGAAGGCAGAAGAAGTGTCACAGGGAAGCTGCAGGAGTTTAAGCCCGGAGCTGTTTCTTTAGCGGTGAAGTATGGTGCTCCTATTGTTCCCGTTGGTCTAATAGGAACAAAAAAAATTTTTTACAGGGGATGGTTTAGAAGTTTTGAGGTAAATATTGGAGAACCCATACCAACGAAAGAGTTTAAAAATAAAGATGCAGATATTGAGAAGCTTAACAGAATGGTTTGGGAGAAGGTTGCTGAACTGAGCGGTCAAAAATAGGTTTACAGATTTCCTTCCATTTATGAAGTGGATGTTATAAAAAGCCCAAATATTTGCAGGAGTTTCTTACTTTTTGAAGAAAGCTCATATTGTTTTACAAAAAACCGCAAACTATCAATGAATAAATGAATAGTATAAATGAATAAATGAATAGTATAAATGAATAATTTTAGATAAAAATTTCGCGGCCGGTGTTATTGAATGGAAATTATAATTGCAGATTATGCAGGGTTCTGCTTTGGAGTCAAAAGGGCCATTGAATTAGCTGAAAAGACCTTACAAATCAATAAAAAGCCGGTATATTCCCTGGGGCCTCTGATACACAACCCTCAGGTGGTTGAAAAATTCGAAAAAATGGGTCTGAAAAATATAGAGGGAATTGAAGATGTTAGTGAAGGCACCTTAATTATCAGGTCCCACGGTGCTGTACCAGAAGTTTTTGCAGAAGCTGAGAAAAAAGATTTAAAGTTGGTTGATGCGACCTGCCCTTTTGTAAAAAGAGCTCAGAGGCTGGTCCAGGATTTAAAGGAAAAAGGATATCAGGTTGTAGTGGTGGGTGATAAAAATCACCCTGAAGTTATTGCCCTTGTGGGATGGGCTGATAATAAGGCCATTGTAATAAAAAACGAAGAAGAGGCTTTAAAGCTTCCCCACTATGCCAAAATTGGTGTTGTTGCTCAGACAACTCAGAGGGAAGATAATTTTTATAATGTTGTTGGGATTTTAAGAAAAAAAGCTGATGATCTTTTGGTTTATAACACCATTTGCCATGCCACACGGGACCGTCAGGAGGCAGCTCGGGATTTAGCCCGAAGGGTTGATGTGGTAGTGGTGGTGGGAGGTCGAAACAGTTCCAATACCCGCAAACTGGCTGAAGTGTGTTCAGGAACTGGCACCGTCACTTATCACATCGAAACAGCCGAGGAATTAAAGTCCCAGTGGTTTATAAATAAAAGGCGGGTTGGGGTAACCGCTGGAGCTTCAACCCCAGATTGGATTATTGAGGAGGTAGTTTCAAAAATGATGGAATTTAAGGATAATTTAGAAGAAAAAATTGAAGAAATTGAAGAAGAAAAGCAAAAAACTCTGCAGGATCAAAAGGAAAGCGAGGGGGCCGTCGTGGAACCCGCGCAGACCGAGACCGGGGTTGAGGTTCCAGAGGCCGGCAGCACAGATGGAGGAGGAGAGAATAAACAGGCTGACGAAAAAGAAGGCAGTTCAGAAGAAAATAATATGCAGGTTGAAGCCCACTTGGCTGAAAACCTTAAAAATATCAGCCGTGGTGATATAGTAAAAGGAACTGTTGTTCAGATTAAAGAAAATGAAGTTTTGGTGGATATTGGTGGAAAGTCCGAAGGTATTATTCCTATTCATGAGTTATCTTTGAAAAAGGTGGATGACCCCAATGAGGTTGTAAATATTGGGGATGAAATAGAGGTTCAGGTTCTTCGAGTTGAAAATGAAGAAGGGAATCCCGTTCTGTCAAAGAAAAGAGCTGACAGAATAAGAGCTTGGGAAATGCTGGAAGAAGCTTATAACAACGGAAGCGAAGTGGAAGGGACAGTTATTGAAGTGGTAAAAGGCGGATTATTAGTAGATGTGGGAATTCGCGGTTTTGTTCCTGCTTCTCTTGTGGAAAAGGGCTATGTTGAAGATTTAACCCAATATGTGGGTAAGACCCTAAGGCTTAAGGTTATTGAACTTGACAGAAGCAGAAATAAGATTGTTCTTTCTCGTAAAGCAGTTCTTGATGAGGAATTTGAAAGAATGAAGCAGGAAACCTGGAACTCCCTTGAGGAGGGTCAGGTAAGAAAGGGCATAGTCAGGAGGATTACGGATTTTGGTGCCTTTGTTGATTTAGGCGGCGTTGATGGGCTTCTTCACGTTTCTGAGATTTCGTGGGGTCGTGTAGACCATCCTTCGGATGTCCTAAAAGAGGGTCAGGAAATTGATGTAAAGGTACTGAGCATTAATAGGGAAGAGGGAAAAATTTCTCTGGGGCTAAAGCAGCTTCAGCCCAATCCGTGGGATACAGCTGAGGGGAGATATCCTGTGGGCACCATTGTTGAAGGAAAAGTACTTCGCATTGCACCCTTTGGAGCTTTTGTAGAAGTGGAGCCCGGCATTGAAGGATTGGTGCATATTTCTCAGCTGGCGGAAGAACATGTTGAAAAAACAGAAGATGTTGTTTCTGTTGGAGACAAAATACCCGTAAAGGTTCTCAGCGTAGATTCAAAAGCTCAGAGAATGAGCTTGAGTCGGCGGCAGGCATTAAGGGATAAGGAAAGAGCTGCTAAAAAGGAAAAAGAAAGTAGCAAAAAGCAAGAAAGTGCTAAAGAAGAGGCAAAGGGCAGAGAAAAGGAAAATAAAGTTTTAAGTGAGACAGATACGCTGGAAACGGGTGAGGGTATAAGTAAAATAGGTGAAATTGTGGGGGATATTTTAAAAAAGGAAGACTTTAATAAAAGCTGAAATAAGCCTAAAAAGCTTGAGGTGATTACGGACCCTGCGCATTAAGCGCAGGGTTTTTTAATGCCTTTTTATGTTGAATAATTGCAATTTTTCAGGGGCAATATAAACTTTGAAAAAAACTGACATCAAGGAGGAAAAGAAGTTGCAGGGTTATCCCATAGGAACCATAGTTCTAGTTATTATTGCAGCTGTCATATATTTAGGGCTTGCTCACAGAACACTGGATAGGCTTTATTTGACCGATAAAGCAGCGCTGTTGATTATAGCTGCAATGATTTTAGGCAGTTTTATTGATATACCAATAACCTTTGGAGGAATTAATGCATCAGTTAATGTAGGGGGTGCCGTTATACCCCTTATACTGGTGCTGTATGTTTTATCAAAAGCAGGAACTTCCGGTGAAAGAATTAGAGCTGTTCTTGCGGCAGTTATAACTGCAGCTGTAATTTTCAGCATTAATACCTTAATTTTTGGAGATGATCCATGGCACAGGGGAAGGGATTTTGTTGATCCCCTTTATGTTTATCCCCTTGTTGCCGGTGGAACCGCATATATAGCCGGGAGATCAAGGAGATCAGCATTTATTGCTGCTTTCTTAGGGGTGCTTTTGCTGGATATTATTGACTATCTGATAATTGTTTTTTTCAATGTTCCAGGTTCTGTTAACATCGGCGGAGCAGGGGTATTTGATGCTTTAGTGCTTTCGGGAATTGTAGCGGTGGGACTTGCTGAAATTATTGGGGAAACCCGAGAAAGGATACAGGGAGGTCCAGCAGTTGAAGGAAGAAATGAAAAACTGCTGGAGGGATTGAAAAACAAAAATTATTCTGGCGATCGGGGTGAAGACGATGAAAAATAATCGTACTTATAGATTGCTTACTGTAATTGTTTTTATTTTTATATTGGGGCTTCTTGTTTTTTGCGAAAAGGGAGAGTTTAAGACAGCTTTCAGTATAAATTTAACTGGGGAAGTCAATTGGGGTGTTGAATGTAAACCTGGAACCTACTATACCATCTATGATCAAAAGGGAAACGTAATTGAAAAAACTTCTAGAATGGTAAATGTGGGAGATGAATTCATTGACGAAGATAATAATCGCTACAGTGTGATAAAAGTAAAAGGTTACAAAGCGGAAGCTGAACTGCTGGGTAGAGAAGAAATAGTTTGGGAAGTCAATGGCCAAGGGGAAACAGACGTTTTGGGTGGAGATTTTCATATACCTGTCCAGCGGGTTGGAGTAAACAATCTGGTTGCTGTTTATCACACACACAGCGATGAATCTTATATTCCCACTGATGGAACCCAGAGCATTCCAGGTTCCGGGGGAATTTTTAAAGTGGGAGAAATCTTTGCTGAGAAACTTAGAAGTTTAGGGATGGAGGTAATACATGATAGAAGGAGCCATGAACCCCATGATGCCAATGCATATAGACGTTCCCGAAGAACGTCTACAAGATTGCTTCAGAAGAATCCTGCGGCTATTATAGATATTCACCGTGATGGAGTTCCAGATCCAGATTTTTATATAGATAATGTAGCGGGTCAGGAAGTATCAAAAATAAGATTAGTAATTGGGCGCCAAAATCCCAATATGCAGGCTAATTTTGATTTTGCGAAAAGGCTTAAAGGTTATCTTGATGAAAAATATCCCGGACTTGTAAAGGGAATTTACCTGGCTAAAGGTAATTACAATCAGGATTTATCTCCACGGTCCATTCTTGTGGAAGCAGGAACCCATACCATTTCCAGGGAACGGGCACAGCGGGGAATTGCCTTATTTGCTGAAGCCCTTCCTCCAGTGCTGGGGGTGTCTCCATCGCCTACTCCCTTTAAACAGGAGCCTGCAGGGACCAGGGGAGATCTGGCAGCTGCTCTGTTCGTTATTCTATCCATTATAATTGGATCAGCAATTTATCTGGTTATAAGTACTGGAAGCATTGAAGGGGCAGTAAGGAAGCTCAAACAGTTTATAACTGTTGAGTGGACAAATTTCTTTGGAAAACGCTGGAGAAAATAAAGGGCAGCGTGGGGGAAATTAAATGGAAAGGTATGGGCTTACCATTGCAGTGGGAATTGTTGTGGGCGTCTTGGCAAGGATCTGCATGCTGAGGTCCGATTACAGGCATTTTCCTGGCTATCCCCATGGTTATGTAACGCACATATCTTTAGGATTTATTGCTGCATCATTGGGTGCTGTTGCAGTGCCTGCTTTGGTTGAAAAGGAATTTACTGCAGTAACCTTTTTGGCCCTTGCAGCCCAGCAGTTTAGGGAAATTAGAAACATGGAAAGGGAAACCCTTACCCAGCTGGAAGAAAACGAACTGGTGCCCAGGGGAAAAGATCTTATTGAAGGAATAGCTAGGGTTTTTGAATCCCGCAATTATTTGGTTATAGCTTCTTCACTCCAGGCAAGCTTTATAACATATTTTTTTGATGTAAAATTGGCAGTTGTTTCCTCGGCTGTATTGATCTGGATTTTTATGAGATATCTGGCTACAGGACATGTGGTGGGAGATATTGCAGATGTTGTTCCGTCAAAACCCTATTTCGGATATGCCGGCTTTAAAACCCTTTTGATGATTGATGAAGTGGTAATTATGGAAGTGGGTTTGGAAGAAGCGCGGAAAAAAATTTTAAAGGAAGGTTTAGGAGTGATTATAAAACCGAAAGATGACAATGCTAGAGCTACACTGCATAAAGTGGGACAGAGGCAGGCAATACTGCATACGGTAGCTTCTTTGGTGGGAACAAAGCGCGAGGTGGGGGAGCTGGAGTGGAGCCCCATTGCCCGTAAAAATATAGATACTGGAGAAATAGCCTTATTCATAGTTCCTAATGAACCAGATATGGAAGCCCTTATTCAAGCTGTAAAATTAACTCCGGTTTTGGAAAGCGCAAGAACAACTCCTCTGGAGAGCAGACCAGGTAAAATGGCAGCAGATTAAAGTAATGAGCCCATATGGCTTTGGAGGTGAGAATAGTTGTCTGAGGTTTCATCCATAGGAGATATCCTGGCAGTTATTGTACTTGAAGAAGCAAAAAGTAAAGTAGCGGGAGGTGCTCCCATTTTTATTGTTTGGGACAGAGAAGAACAGGAAAAACTTGCCCTTCTTTTAAGCAGGATTCTTAAAGCAATGGCCCACGATCTGGAAAACGGCGTATTTATTCTAACGAGACACTAAAGGGGAAAAAGAGCAAAAATAAAAGAAAACTTGACTAGTTGTAATCTTTGACAGATAATTTAACTTAAAACGGATGATATAAAGGTTAAATATGGGAAAGCGGTGAATGGTGATTGGGAGGGGGAGGTCTGCTTACCGTAAAAGATGTGGAACCCCAAAGCATTGCCGAAGAAGTAGGTATTGAACCGGGAGATATTTTAATAAGCATAAACGGTTCTCAAGTAAAAGATATAATTGATTATTATTACCTAACTTCTGAAGAGCTTTTGGATATAGAAATAAAAAAATCTACTGGCAGCATCTGGGCTTTAGAAATAGAAAAGGATCCTGATGAAGATCTGGGATTAAAGTTTAAAAATCATTTTCCTGGAGGTATACGAAGATGCAGCAATAACTGTATCTTTTGTTTTATAAACCAGCTGCCTCCAGGAATGAGAAAAAGCCTGTATATAAAAGATGATGATTACCGTCATTCTTTTTTGTATGGCAACTACATTTCTTTAACCAATCTTAAACAGGAAGATTGGGAGCGAATTGCCAAATTTAAACTCAGCCCCCTATACGTTTCTGTCCACACCACAAATCCTCGGCTGAGGGCCAAAATGATGCGCAACCCTGCAGCATCAAAAATAATGGGGCAGCTTAGTTATCTTAGGGAAGCAGGAATTGCAGTTCATGCCCAGGTTGTTCTCTGTCCAGGCGTAAATGACGGTATGCAGCTGGAAAGGACTCTCCGGGATCTTTTTACTTTTTGGCCCACGGTACTTTCCGTAGCAGTGGTTCCTGTAGGAGTAACAAAATATCAGAAGTATGAAAGCCCATTTTTCCCTGTTAATAAAGAAAAAGCCAGAGAAACTGTAGAGCTTGTGGAACAGCTGCAGAAAGAATTCAAAAAGACAGCGGGGACCAATTTTGTATTTCTAGCCGATGAATTTTATTTAAAAGCGGATAAAACGCTGCCTCCTGCAGAATATTATGAGGATTTTCCTCAAATAGAAAATGGTGTGGGTTTGGTGCGCATTTTTTTGGATGATTTTAAAAAGCTGCTCAAAAAACTTCCTTCCCTCATAAATGAACGAAACACCGCAGTAATTACAGGTAAGGCTATGGAGAGTATTATGAAGGAACTTTGTGCAGAGCTGGAGAATAGAGTGCGGGGACTTACAGCAGATGTTTTGGCGGTGGAGAACAGATTTTTTGGTACTACTGTGGATGTGGTGGGGCTTCTTACGGGTAGAGATATAGCTGCTGCTGTTAAAGAATATCTGGATAATAAAAGAGGAAAGGATATAGTGTTTCTGATACCCTCAGTTATGCTTAAAGGAGGTAAAAGTTTATTTTTAGATGGAATGTCAGTTAAGGATTTGCACCAGGTAACTGGGGCAGTTATAAAAGTGGTAGAAAATTCTGCCAGTGGTCTTATATCAGGGGCTCTGGGTCAGGAGGTAGGATAATGGCAAAGCCGGTAGTAGCAATTGTAGGTAGGGCCAATGTGGGCAAATCAACATTGTTCAACAGAATAACTGGGGGAAGAGTTTCTATTGTGGAGAACACACCCGGAGTTACTAGAGATAGGGTATATAGAGACGTGGAATGGACAGGAGTAAAATTTACAATTGTGGATACCGGGGGTATTGAAATTCGCGACCAGGATGATATAATCGGCAATCAGGTTAGGCGCCACGCTCAGATAGCTGCTGAAGAAGCTGATGTTTTGATATTCTTAGTGGATGCAAAAACAGGGATTACCAGAGAAGATGAAGTTGTTGCTAAAACACTTCTTAAAAGCTCTAAGCCAGTTGTCCTTGCTGTAAATAAAGTTGATGATCCTTTGAGGGAAAATGAAGTTTACGATTTTTATAAGCTTGGTCTTGGAGAACCCATAGCTATTTCTGCTGAGCATGGAATTAATATTGGGGATCTTTTGGATAGGGTTGTATCCTTTATAAAGGACAAAAAAGTGGAAGAGGAATATGAAGGAGATGCAGTAAAAGTTGCCGTAGTAGGAAGGCCCAATGTGGGAAAATCATCCTTAGTAAACAGACTTCTCGGCACCGAAAGAGTTATTGTCAGCGATATACCAGGAACTACCCGTGATGCAGTGGATACCTTCTTTAAACGGGGCGATAAGTCATATGTGCTCATAGATACTGCTGGTATACGCAGAAAGTCAAGGATTACGGATACCACTGAAAAGTACAGCGTGAATCGTGCTTTTAAGGCTGTTCAGAGGGCGGATGTTGTTTTGGTTGTTATAGATGCTGCTGAAGGGGTGACGGATCAGGATAAACGCATTGCCGGGTTTGCTCATGAAGCTGGTAAAGCAGTCATTATAATCGTAAATAAATGGGATCTTATTGAAAAAGATGAACGGACCATGGAATATTATGATGCATATCTTAGAAAAGAGCTGAGTTTTATTTCTTATGCTCCAAGTCTGTATGTTTCAGCCCTTACAAATCAAAGGGTTCCAAAAATTTTTGATCTCATAGATTTTGTTGCAGAGCAGGCCAGTTTAAGGGTTCAAACGAGCAAAATAAACGCGCTGCTGCAGGAGGCCTTTATAAAACATCCTCCTCCCTCATATAAAGGGAAGCGGCTGAAATTATATTATGCTACCCAGGTTAAAGTTCAGCCGCCTACATTTTTAATGTTTGTGAATGACCCGAATTTGATACCCACTGCATACCGCCGTTATCTTGAAAACAGCATACGTAAGGAATTCGGTTTTGAGGGTACACCCATTCGAATTGTGGCTAAGAAAAAATAGGCTGGAAAATTTCCTCTGGGGGTTAATTTATGAAGCTGGCATTTATTATCATTTTAAATTACCTAGTAGGATCCATTCCCTTTGCGTATATTGCAGGAAAAGTACTAAAAGGGATTGATATCAGGGAATATGGCAGCGGAAATGTGGGGGCTACCAACGCATTTCGAGTTTTGGGAACTGGACCAGGAATTTTTGTCTTTGCAGCGGATACCCTAAAAGGTGTTTTCGGGGTATACCTAGCGAAAATGTTTCTTGCTGATCTCTGGCTTGTTGTTGCAGCTTCTCTAGCAGTTATTATTGGGCATTCATATTCAGTTTTTTTAGGATTTAAAGGGGGACGGGGAGTAGCTACGGGAGCAGGTATTATTCTTTCCCTTTCACCCCGTGTTCTGTTGCTGGCACTGATATTGTTTGTTATTATTGTCTTAACGACCAAATATGTTTCTTTGGGGTCCATAACTGCAGCTTTTTCACTTCCCATTTTAATGTTTATTTTTAACGAACCAGCTCCCATTAAGCTGCTGGGCTTCGCAGCTGCTGTGCTGGTTATCTACCGGCATAAACCAAACATTAAGCGTTTACTGGAAGGGACCGAAAGTAAAATTACCGACAGATTTCGGTGATTAATGTGAGGGGAGTATGCCATTGAGGAAGGTAGCAGTACTTGGGGCGGGAAGTTGGGGTACTGCCCTGGCTATTACCTTAGCCGGCAAGGGTTTTAAGGTAATGCTTTGGGCAAGAAAAAGTGAAGATGCGGAAATGCTCAACCAAAAAAGAGAAAATTTAAAATATTTAAAGGGATGCTTAATTCCTGATAATGTTGAGGCCACTTCCAACCTAGAAAAAGCGCTGGAAGGTGCAGAAGCTGTAGTATTAAGTGTTCCTTCTCATGCAGTAAGGGAAGTGGTAAGAAAATGCAGAAAAAAAATTGAAAGGGAAGCAGTACTGATAAATACAGCAAAGGGGCTTGAACTGGAGACATTGAAAAGGCTTACAGAAGTGATGAAAGAAGAACTGCCAGATTATTTAGGAGAAAGGATTGCAGTTCTTTCAGGTCCCAGCCATGCTGAAGAAGTGGGAGTTGGTATGCCTACAACGGTGGTTGCTTCAGCATACAATAATCAGGTTGCTGAATATGTACAGGATTTATTTATTACCAGCAGGTTTAGGGTATATACCAATCCAGATGTTATCGGAGTGGAATTAGGTGGTGCTTTAAAAAACGTCATTGCCCTGGCTACAGGGATATCCGATGGTCTTGGTTTTGGTGACAATACCAGGGCTGCGCTGATGACACGGGGGATTGCAGAAATAAGCAGGCTGGGGATTAGAATGGGTGCAAGCCCGTTAACCTTTGCAGGACTTGCTGGAATTGGAGATTTAATAGTTACCTGTACCAGCAGGCACAGCCGAAACAGGCGTGCTGGGATTCAGCTGGGGCAGGGTAAAAAACTTGATGAAGTGTTGGAGGATATGGGAATGGTGGTAGAAGGGGTTAAGACCACTAAAGCAGCTTATGAACTGTCCCGCAGATATGGAGTGGAAATGCCCATAACAGAACAGGTCTACGGAGTTCTTTTTGAAGGGCGTGACCCCAAAAAAGGCGTAAATAAACTTATGGGCAGAGTAAAAACTAAAGAAGTGGAAGAAGTGGTTCTGTACAGGCAAAAATGGCAGTGATAAAAGCTGCCTTTTTTATTTTTATTATCTTTTCTGAAACCTCTCATGATTTTTTCGCCTGAAATTTTTCCAGGTTATTTAAAAAAATCTTTTTATAGGTCTTTTTTAGGTAATATTCGGAATTTCCTTTCATATATATATGTAACGTTAATAAGTGCCAAATACAGGAACCAAAAATGATAGAACACCAATGAACTGTTTTGTGATTAATCCTTTAAAGGAGGGATAGGGTGCTGTGAACTGTTTTTTCTGCATCTTTCTTTATATTCATCCAATTCATATAGGGGGAGGGAACTGCTGAATGGAAAATTATGACATCTTCCGGGATATAGCTGAAAGAACAGGGGGAGATATTTATATTGGAGTAGTAGGTCCTGTTAGAACCGGTAAATCCACTTTTATAAAGAGATTTATGGATCTTTTGGTAATACCAAATATTAAAAATCCCAATGTTAGGGAACGGGCAATAGATGAGCTCCCCCAGAGCGGTGCAGGAAAAACCATAACCACAACAGAGCCTAAATTTGTCCCCGATGAAGCCGTTGAAGTAGAAATTAAGGAAGGCTTAAAAATTAAGGTAAGGCTGGTGGACTGTGTAGGTTACACCGCTGAAGGTGCTTTGGGCTATGAAGAAGAGAATGGACCCCGTATGGTGAAAACTCCTTGGTCCGATGAAGAAATGCCCTTCCAGGAAGCTGCAGAAATGGGCACCCGCAAAGTAATTGAGGATCATTCAACTATAGGGATTGTGGTTACCACAGATGGCAGCATTACGGAGATACCCCGCGAAAACTATGTAGGAGCCGAAGAGCGGGTTATTTGGGAATTGAAGGAGCTGGGCAAGCCTTTTATTGTGATTTTAAACTCTGTCCATCCTATGCGGCAGGATACTGTGGAGCTTGCCCATGAACTTGAAGAGCGGTATGATGTGCCTGTTCTTCCACTTAATTGCCTTAAAATGGAAGAAAAAGACATTTTAGGCATTTTAGAAGAAGTGCTCTATGAATTCCCTATAGCAGAAGTTAATATTAACCTGCCCAAATGGATTGAAGAATTGGACAGTGATCACTGGCTGCGCCAAAAATTCGAGGAAGCCGTCCGCTCAGCTGTTGCTGATGTACAGCGTCTGAGAGATATAGACGAAGCTGTGGAAAATTTGGCTCAGTGCGAATATGCTGGCAGAGTTGCACTTAGAGAAATGAATCTGGGAACTGGAGCTGCTACAATTCAGGTTAAATCTAAAGATGGTTTATTCTATAAAGTTTTGGAAGAAGCAACGGGCTTTGATATTGAAGGAGAGCACAAACTTCTCAAATTAATGAAGGAACTTGCTGTTGCCAAACGGGAATATGATAAGATTGCTTTTGGACTGCAGGAAGTTAGGTCAACTGGTTATGGTGTGGTTATTCCCACAGTTGATGAAATTGTTTTGGAAGAACCGGAAATAATGAAACAGGGCGGCCGTTCAGGAGTAAAGCTAAAGGCAACAGCTCCATCATATCATTTAATAAGAGCAGACATAAGCACTGAAATAACACCCCTAATAGGTACAGAGAAGCAGTGTGAGGAATTGGTGCAGTGGATACTTGAAGAGTTTGAAGACAATCCAGAGAAGATCTGGGAGACAAATATTTTCGGCAAATCCCTGCATGATCTGGTAAGGGAAGGAATTCAAAGCAAACTGTACAGGATGCCAGAAAATGCCCAGATAAAACTTCAGGAAACTTTAGAAAGAATAATAAATGATGGTGGCGGGGGTCTAATATGCATCATTATTTAAAGTCGGTTTTAAAACCGGCTTTTATTTTTTATGAAATCATAAGTATAATAGAGAAAAAACCATAGATGAAGGCAGGATTATTATTTTTTTTGGAGTAAGCATAAATATTGGACTATGACAATTTTTTTTTTGCTGCTGTAAAATGTCTACCGTATGAAGAAAAATGTTTTTTTCAGATAGACTTATGCTGCAGGGGGGAGTCCCTTTGCCCAAGGAAGAGGAAAGATATTTTTTAGTAAAAAGCTCCATACTGCCTGAAGCGGTACGTAAAACAGTGGAGGCAAAGGAGCTTTTGGAACGCGGTGAGGCTTCCACGGTTAACGAAGCAGTGGCAAAGGTTGGTATAAGCAGGAGCGCTTACTACAAGTACAAAGATGGGGTTTTTCCATATTATGCTGCGAGCAGGGGTAAAATTGTCACCATTGCACTTATTTTGGAGCACAGAGCAGGGATTCTCTCCGGGATACTAAATGCTCTTGCAAGGGAAGGAGCAAATATTCTAACCATAAACCAGAGCATACCCCTTAGGGGTTTGGCTAATGTCAGTATTTCCATTGAAACAGCAGAAATGAAAACAGATTTAGAAAGCCTCCTTCTTACTCTTAGAAAAGCTGAGGGGGCAAGGAAAGTGGAAGTAGTGGGCCACAGTTAAAAAATGTATTTTTAACGGCAGGTGATGTAAAAATGAATGAAAATTCAATAAAAATAGGTCTTCTTGGTCTTGGAACCGTTGGAAGTGGAGTTGTTGAAGTGCTCAATAAAAACAGCTCTGTTATACAGAAAAAAGTGGGCAGAAAAATTGAGATTAAAGGAATCCTAGTAAGGGATAAAGCCAAAAAAAGAAACATTGATGTACCCCAGCATCTTCTAACCACAAATCCCGATGATATATTAGAGGATCCAGAAATAGATATTGTGGTTGAAGTTATGGGAACCATTGATTTTGCCCGGCGGTACATACTTAAAGCCTTTGAGAATAAAAAGTCCGTTGTTACTGCCAATAAAGATTTGATAGCCCTTCATGGGAAGGAGCTCTTTGAGGCTGCAGAAAAGGCAGGAAGGGACCTTTTCTTTGAAGCCAGTGTGGCAGGGGGAATACCCATTATCCGACCTTTAAAGGAATGCCTTTCCGGCAACAGGATTTCCAGAATAATGGGGATTATAAACGGCACAACTAATTACATATTGACAAAAATGAGCAGGGATAATATGGAGTTTAATGATGCCCTGGCTGAAGCCCAAAGGCTTGGTTATGCAGAATCAGATCCCACTGAGGATATTGAAGGTTTTGATGCGGCCCGCAAAATAGCCATACTTGCCTCCATTGCTTTTAATTCCAGGGTTACCTATAAAGATGTTTATGTGGAAGGTATTACCAAAATTAATTCCTATGACATTAGGTATGCAGAAGAGCTGGGCTATGCAGTAAAACTTCTGGGCATTGCAAAGGAAGTGGATGGGGAACTGGACGTGCGGGTACACCCTGTTTTTATCCCCACTTCTCACGCCTTAGCCGCAGTCAGCGACGAGTTTAACGCTATTTTTGTTGAGGGGGATGCTGTGGGTGAAGCAATGTTTTACGGAAAAGGTGCGGGGAAGCTGCCCACTGCCAGCGCTGTAATTGGAGACATAATTTCTGCATCAAGAAACATTATTTTCGGAATGCCCGGTAGGGTGGGCTGTACATGTTTTGACCATAAAAAAATAAAACCCATACAGGAAGTGGAGTCAAAGTTTTATCTGAGGCTTCTCGTAAAGGATCAGCCCGGTGTTCTGGCATCCATTGCCGGGGTTTTTGGAAATTCAAACGTAAGCATTGCTTCGGTTATTCAAAAAAGAATTGAAGGGGATATGGCAGAAATTGTTCTTGTTACCCACAGAGTTAAGGAAGCAAATCTCCGGGATGCTTTGAAAATTATAGAAGGGCTTTCGGTAGTGGGAAACATAGGAAACGTAATTAGAGTCGAAGGGAGCGATACCTAATGGTATGGCAGGGGGTAATTTCCCAGTATAAAGACTATCTGCCCGTAACTGACAGAACACCCCTGATCAGCTTAAAAGAGGGGAATACCCCTCTCATTAAATCCCGGAGCATATCAGAAATGGTGGGTGCCTGTGTTTATTTTAAGTTTGAGGGGATGAATCCCACCGGTTCCTTTAAGGACCGCGGAATGGTTATGGCTGTTGCCAAGGCGCTGGAAGAGAACGCAAAGGCCGTTATGTGTGCTTCTACAGGCAACACCTCAGCCTCTGCAGCTGCATATGCGGCATTATGCGGATTAAAGTGTTCAGTTGTTATTCCTGAAGGAAACATTGCCCTGGGTAAACTTGCCCAGGCACTGATCTACGGTGCCAAGGTTATACCTATAAAGGGAAGCTTTGATGATGCGCTGAGAATTGTTAGAAGCATAACTGAAAAACACCCCATTACACTGGTAAACTCCATTAATCCATACCGCATCGAAGGTCAGAAAACGGCTGCTTTTGAAATCTGCGATGTTCTAGGTGAAGCACCCGATTACCTGGCCATTCCTGTGGGAAATGCGGGAAATATAACGGCTTACTGGAAGGGTTTTGTGGAATACTATGAGGCTAAACAGGTGGGTAGAAAACCGATTATGCTGGGCTTTCAGGCAGAAGGGGCTGCGCCCATTGTTCGGGGGCATGTGGTTGAAAATCCCCAGACCATTGCTACTGCTATCAGAATAGGAAACCCTGCCAGCTGGAAAGGAGCGGTTAAAGCAGCTCAGGAATCCGGGGGCATAATTGATATGGTTTCCGACGAGGAGATAATTGAAGCCTATAAACTGCTGGCTTCAACGGAAGGGATTTTTGCTGAACCAGCTTCTGCTGCTTCCGTAGCCGGCGTTTTAAAATATGCAAAAAAGGGATTTTTCAAGAAAAAGAATAAAATTGTCTGCGTTTTAACAGGACACGGTCTAAAAGATCCCGACAATGCCATAAAAAATGTTAAAGAACCTGTTTCAGTACCTGCAGATGAAGAGGCAGTGCTGGATGTCATTTACGGAGAATGAAGTTTTAATTCAGTGAACGGAGGGAATTTTTCTTGACAAGGGTGAAGGTAAGGGTCCCTGCAACTAGTGCCAATTTAGGGCCTGGGTTCGACGTACTGGGCATGGCTTTGAATTTATACAACTTTATTGAAATGGAAGCAACAGACGGCGGGCTTGAAATTTTTGTAGAAGGGGAAGGGAAGGGAATTTTACCTGCAGACAGCCGCAGCATTGTATATGAAGTAGCCCAGAAAGTTTTTAAAACTGCAGGTTACAGCCCCAGGGGGATAAAAATTACCCTTACAAACAGCATTCCCATTGCCAGAGGCCTTGGCAGCAGCGCTGCAGCTCTAATTGGGGGTGCTGTTGCTGCCAACGAGCTTTCCGGCGGAAAGCTTTCCCTGGAGGAATTAATTAATATTGCTTCGAGAATGGAAGGCCATCCAGATAATGTGGTGCCTGCAGCAGTGGGAGGGTTTACCATCTGTATAAATACGGAAAAGGACGGTATAATTTTTAGGAAAATCGACCCTCCCAAGGTATATGCCGTGGCGGCTGTTCCATTTTTTGAACTGGCCACTAAAAAAGCAAGGAATGTGCTACCCAAAATGGTTTCCATGGGAGATGCAGTTTTCAACATTGGAAGGTCAAGCCTTCTTGTATATGCTTTACAGAAGGGAGAGTTTCAGCTTTTAAAAGATGTGATGCAGGACAGGCTGCACCAGCCCTATCGGGTTTCATTGGTTCCTGGTTTGGAAGGGGTTTTTGAAGCAGCCCTTGATGCTGGAGCACTGGGAGTATTCCTCAGCGGTGCAGGACCAACGGTCATTGCATTGGTACAGGAAAAGGACCATATTGGCAGAATTAAATATTCCATGAAAGAGGCTTTTTCGAAGCATGGAGTTGACTGCCGCCTGCTGGAGCTGGAACCTGATGCCCATGGGGCAGTAATAATGGAAAATGATGGGGGTATTGTCTGAAATGGGGATAGTTGTTCAAAAATACGGCGGTACTTCAGTGGGAAATCCCGAAAGAATTAAAAGGGTTGCAAAAAGGATAATAGAGTGCAGGAAAGCCGGCAACATGGTTGTTGCTGTAGTCTCTGCTTTGGGAGATACCACGGATAAGTTAATTGAACTTGCAAAACAGATAACCGATTCTCCGCCGGAAAGGGAAATGGACATGCTCCTTTCCACTGGGGAACAGGTATCCATTGCTCTTCTGGCTATGGCTATAAAGTCAATGGGATGGGATGTAATATCCCTTACAGGTGCCCAGGTGGGGATACTTACCAATAATGTTCACACCAAGGCTAAAATTATAGAAGTGAGCTGTGAAAGGCTGAAAAAAGAGCTTAATGAGGGTAAAATAGTTATCGTTGCTGGTTTCCAGGGGGTTACCTGTGATAATGAGATCACTACTCTGGGAAGAGGGGGATCTGATACCACTGCCGTTGCTGTGGCTGCTGCTTTGAAGGCGGATGTCTGCGAGATTTATACAGATGTGGACGGCGTTTACACAACGGATCCCCGCATGATACCTGAAGCACGGAAGCTGGATGTAATAACATATGATGAAATGCTTGAGATGGCAAGTTTAGGAGCCGGGGTTCTCCAGCCCAGGGCTGTTGAATTTGCTAAATTAAACAACGTTGTCCTGCACGTTCGTTCCAGTTTCAACTACAATGAAGGCACAATAGTTAAGGGGGAGAAAGAAGTGAGCGACAGCGGCATCCATAGAGAAAAGGAAATGGTGGTTACCGGAGTTGCTTATGATCTCAATACTGCCCGCATAGGCCTTTTTGACGTGCCTGACAAACCGGGTATTGCAAAGAAAATCTTTACTGCCCTTGCAGAAAAAAACATAAACGTGGACATGATTATCCAGGGAGCAACCAGAAACGGCAGAACGGATATATCCTTTACCGTTGCAGAGGATGATGCGGATAAGGCTCTGGAAGTAATGAAGGAAATAGTAGAAGAAATTGGTATAAGCGGTGTTTCGTGTGATAAAGATGTGGCCAAAGTTTCCATTGTGGGGGCGGGTATGATAACCAATCCCGGAGTTGCAGCGGCCATGTTCCAGGCCCTGGCCGACGAAAATATTAACGTCCAAATGATCAGTACATCGGAAATCAAAGTTTCCTGTATCATCAATAAAAAGGATACTGAGAAAGCGGTTAAGTCCATTCATAAAAAGTTTAACTTAGAAGGAAATTAACTGGGATATAAAGATATGTTTTTTATAAGCTTGGATACCTTGTCCAAGCTTTTTTATTTTTAAAAATTTTTTAATTTTTTTCTTGAGATAAACAAAAATTTACTTATAATTTTTTATAAATCTAAAGGAGCATAGAAAATGTTTAAGCTGGAAATATTTAAAAAAGCGGCTGTTTTATTAACCGCCCTTATACTGATGTATAATGAATTTTTTGGGACATTTTTTTAAAGTTTTCAAGCTTATTGTGGTAAAAGGTCTGGAAGAGCCCTATGATGTTATTTTTAAAGAATTAAATTACGGTCTAATAACTGACAGCTTAACAGGGCTCTTCAATAGAAGGGGATTCATAGAATTTTTTGAAAGGATAATCAAAAAGCAAAAATGGAAAATAAAAGCTTTGGCCTTTTCATGATTGATCTGGATAATTTTAAGAATGGTAATGATATGTTTGGGCACCTTGAAGGAGACAGAATTCTTAAAGATTTTGTTTTACTTCTTAAAAATGCAGTAATAAGGGACACGGATGTGGTGTGCAGGTAGGGGGAGATGAGTTTGTTGTTATTATTACTTCTCCCTGTGAAACACTGAAAAATATTGAAACTCGCGTACGAAAAGCAGTGAAAAATGGCTTAAGGAAGATGAAACAGCTGCGAAAGCACAGCTTGATGTAAGTATCGGCAGTGCCTGCTGGAAACCCATATGGATGATGATGTGAATATTCTTATCAATGCCGCAGATAGAATTATGTATGCAGAGAAAAACCTTAAAAAGCTGAATAGAGCATGAAAAAACCCCATGCCAGCAAGGAAAATGTGGCATGGGGGCCAATCTGTGTGTTTTAAGACTTTTCTTCAACGGGTGACTTAACAAAGAATCTCAATGCCCAGATTCCGGCAATTCCTATAATGGTATAGATAATTCTGCTTATGGTGGCAGTCTGGCTTCCAAATAGTGCAGCTACTGCATCGAAATTTGCCAAACCCACAAGGAGCCAGTTCAGGGCACCAATGATAATAAGAGCAAGAGCGATTCTGTCCATAGTATCAAAATTCATGGAAGATTCCTCCTTTCTACAGAATAAGGTGCCCAATTTTTAACGAATTATTCCTTTTTTACTTTTTATTAAAATTTTTTTCACTGAAAAATATTCTTTTTTAATATAAGAGAAACTTAAGTAAGAGAGAAAAAGGAAGGAGATATTTTATGAATGCTTCCCAGCGTTTAGAAAAGATTCCTCTGGGGCCCTTTCATTACAGGCTTCTTATTGTCTGCGGTATAGGATGGCTTTTTGATGCCATGGATGTGGGCTTGATTTCTTTTGTTTTGCCGGCGGTGGGCAAAGAATGGAATTTATCTGCTGCTCAGATGGGAGCACTGGGAAGTATAGGGCTTTTAGGAATGGGGCTGGGCGCAGTTATAGGCGGGACATTGAGCGACCGCTTTGGAAGAAAAAGGATCTTTACTTATACCCTTGTTTTTTATGGTGCAGCAACATTTATGGCCGGCCTTTCGGATAGCTATCTGCAACTTCTGTTCTGGCGTTTTTTAGTGGGTTTGGGCCTTGGGGCTGAAATTCCGGTGGTTTTCACGCTCATGAGTGAGTTTTCACCCGCTCGGTATAGGGGGCGTATGACAGTTCTCCTTGAGAGCTTCTGGGCTTTGGGTTGGATAGCAGCTGCCCTTATTGGTTATCTTGTGGTGCCTAGGTGGGGGTGGCGCCTGGCTTTCTTTATAGGGGCTTTACCTGCCCTTTATTCTGCAGTTCTGCGCCAAACTCTACCTGAATCGCCCCGCTATCTAGAAAAAATAGGCAATTTTAAGGCTGCGGAAGCCGTGGTGGCGGTGGTGGAAAAAAGTAGCGGTATTTTTGGGGACCGTGTAAAGGAAGCAGTGTCAGGCACTGCGGAGAAAGGTGAGGCTGAAGTTAAAGCAGCCTTCAGGGATCTTTGGTCGCGCCGCTATTTCCGGCGAACCCTTTGTTTGTGGCTTTTATGGTTCGGGATAAATTTTTCATATTACGGAATTGTCACCTGGTTGCCTTCCCTTATGGTTGGAAAAGGTTTTACCATTATAAAAAGCTTTGAATATGTCTTAATTATGACTCTGGGTCAGGTGCCCGGATATTTCAGTGCTGCCTACTTAGTGGAAAGAATAGGACGAAAAGCTACCCTGGTAAGTTACTTAACGCTTAGCGCAGCTGCCGCCTACATGTTTTCTTTGAGCAGTACCACCAAAGAGATCATTTTTTGGGGTGTAGCGGTGTACTTTTTCAATCTAGGGGCATGGGGAGTCCTTTATGCTTATACTCCAGAACTCTATCCCACTTCCATCAGAGCCACCGGTGCCGGCTGGGCATCATTCTGCGGCCGCATAGGAGCTATTCTGGCTCCGTTTATAGTGGGACAGATGATTATTTTAATGGGGCAGAAAGCTGCTTATCCAGTAATTTTCTTTCTTTTTACTGCTGTTTTTGCAGCTGCTGCCCTGGGAATGCTTGTTCTGGGCATAGAAACAAAAGGAAAAACTCTGGAAGAACTTTCTTAAAAATGTTTGCTGTTGCAGCTAAGAGCCATGCTAAAGTATGATAATTTGCTGTACTTGACATATCAGTAAAACTTTGAGTATAATTAAGCATGCAGCTGAAAAACAATGTCGGGACGTGGCGCAGCTTGGGAGCGCGCTTGAATGGGGTTCAAGAGGTCGCAGGTTCAAATCCTGTCGTCCCGACCAAAAGATATCCGGGGCTTTATAAAGCCCTGGAATTTTTTATTATTAAACATTTTGATCTTTTCTGCTGCAGACTCTTCATTTACGGAGCTAGGGGCTTAATTAAACTGTAAAAAAGAGTGGCAGCCACAAGTTTTGTCTAGGATAGCTAATAATTTCCAAGACAGTAAGTTAAGGTATACGGCACTACTGCTGCTTGGCTTAGTTAACTTTAAAATAAAATAGGAAAAGTAGTAGATGGCCTAAATTAAAATTTTTATGAAGATAAAGCTCAACTTTACATTGCTGGAGCTTTTGGCAAACTGGGTTTTATTCCAGAAGCTAAAAGTGCTTTAACTGGCACTAAACCAAGCAGGAAATTGTTTAAAAGTTAGTTATGTTATAAGATTTATCAGATGATGATGGGGTTGATGTTCTAAGTGCAACAAATGAACAAAAAACAAAATTGAAAAAGAGGTACGAAGTTTCTTCTCAAACATTCAAAAGAAAGCGCCACTATCCAGGAAAAACTATAGAAGACACAACTGAACATATTCCAAGAGCAAAAAGGAATATGTGTGTTAATTGTAAAAAATTCGAAACATGTCTGGGGCAAATTCCTCGGAGGGTTTCATGGGATAGGACGGACTGGTACTGTCCAGGAGGGTATACACCTAAAAACATTACTAAGTATACTCCTCACTCTTCGCAGGTGCAACTTGCTTTACCCCTTCTCCGCAGATTAAGCCAGGGAAGACTCAGTTTTTTCCCCGAATGAATTCAGGGAAAGGGCAGTTACGCAGAAACTCACCTGGGGTGCAAACCTTAAATCCAATTTTTTTCTTATCCACTTCCAAAAAATGCCTGTCTAAGCTTAATAACCAGTCCACTTCTCCTTTTATAGCAGCTGCCAGTATGGGGGCATCTTTTTCGTTAATCAACTCTTTATTGTTCTATGTCTTCCTGGGTTGGGGCTATTATTTTAAACGGCAGCCTTTTAAACAGAGTATACACATGTGCCACAGCCCCTGGAAGTTTCTTCTGCACATTGCGAAAAACTTCTTTGACAGCATCTTCACAAATGCAGGGGGTTATTATATTTAATTCAGCCAGCACAAGGACTTTTTGAGAGCCGCCCCTTTTTGAGGCCAACCCTGCTATAATCACGCTGCTGTCCAGGAAGGCTTTAATCTGTTTCATATACATGTTCGCCTTCCCTTAGCTCTTGAAGAAGCTTTTCCAGATTCATGTCGTTCTCAAGCATTTCCTTTTGAAAATTATCAGACAGCTCTTTTACAGCCAATCTTTCAGGCGTTGCGATGATGGCTCTTCCAATCTGAAATACCTCTAGATAGGAATCTTCTTTAATACCCAACTTTTCACGTATTTCAACAGGTATTGTTATCTGCCCCTTTCCCCATACCCGAACTTTTTTAGGTTTAAATAGTTCTTTATTTTCAGCAGTATGATAATCTGACATTACAAATTTCCCCCTTTCTGAATGTCCACCTTTTATAATATTACTTTTTACTTTACAGGAAGATTAAAAGAGGTGCAGCAGCTTTTAAAAAGGTGTTGAAGCTCCTTGGAAAGCGGTTTCTGCCGCCTTTGAAAAAACTTATAAGCGTCGGCCTTAAGTATCGGCTGCTAGGCTTACCCTTTTTGGGGTGTTTTTTTTATTTTTGAATTTTTATTTTGCCCAGAAGGAAATAATTATTAAAAAACGGGCTTAAGCTGAGCTTTTGCAGTAAGCCCTCAAGTTTCAGGAGGAGTTTCCCATTGTCTGAAATCAAAGTACTGCACGTAATGCGGCCGGCAGAAGGAGGTATGCGCACCCACGTGTTTGCCCTTTTAAAAAAATTGAATAAAAAGATCTTTCGCCCCATGGCCGCCCTTCCCAAAAACATGGTTGTTGATAGAAAGGTCCTAACAGAAGAAATTGAAATATACCCTGTAGACTTTTATGCAAGACCCGATCTTATTTCTGACATAAAAGCAGTGGTTCAGCTTGTAAAAATAATCCGCAGAAACAGCATACCTCTTCTTCACGTCCACGGTGCTAGGGCTGGTTTTGTGGGCAGAACCGCCGCTCTCCTTTCTGGGGTGCCCGTTGTTATATATACCGTACACAACTTCATTTACAAAGGAGATTCCCCCCATTGGCAGAAAAAAGCCTGCTCCCTAATGGAGCGGCTTTACTGCCGCTTTACGGATATGTATATAACAGTTTCCAAAGCCCTGGCAGAGGAGGTAAATAGAATAGATTTCATTCCAGAGGAAAAAATAACCACTGTATACAACGGCATAGACCTTAAATGACTTTAATGTTATCCTTGACTGTATGGAGAAAAAAAAGGAACTGGGCCTTGACCCCTATGCTCCGGTGGTGGGAACCGCTGTAAGGCTGATTCCTTCTAAAGGAGTATCATACTTTATTGAAGCAGCTGTGGAAATAAAGAAGAGGTTTCCCTGTACACAATTCGTTGTGCTGGGGGACGGACCGGAGCGCACCAAGCTTGAAAGAAGAGCAAAGTCTCTATCCCTTTATCCCAATATTAAATTCTTAGGTTACAGAAGGGATTTTCACGGTATACTTCCCGTAATAAACATATTTGTGATGCCTTCTCTGATGGAAGGGCAGTCCATTGCAGTCCTTGAAGCAATGGCTGCCCGAAGGCCCGTGGTGGCTTTTGCCGTGGGAGGAATACCTGAAATTATATCCCACAATCGGACAGGCATTCTGGTCCCGCATGTAAATTCCCATTCCCTTGCCCGTGCAGTGCTGGAATTAATGGAAAATCCTTACAAGGCTGAGAAGCTGGGCAACAACGCCAGGGATTTAATAGAGGAAAAATTCAGTCAGGATACTATGGTGAGAAAAATCGAAGAAATTTATCTGCACTGCCTGAAACAAAAGGGTATAGCTTTAAAACCTGCCTTTACCCATTGAACTTTGGGCAAAGATTTTTTATCATTAACGCAGGATTCAAAAATGAGCAGATGAATTTTTATAATTGTTTTTAATTGTTTTCAAAATGGAAAGCGGTGTTTAAAGTGACAAAATTTTTTAAAGTTAAAAAAAGCAGCTTTTTAACCCTTTTTATTTCTGCTGCAGCAATTGCCGCAGTCTTATTTTTAGTGCTGCCTGCATGGACAGAAGGAGTGGATACTGAAAGAAAGTCTAGCAGGAAAGCCGTTATTGTGGTAATGGACAGATTATCCCTCAAAGACATTTCCCCTGAGCATACGCCAAATTTAAACAGGATGATTAAGGAAGGCGCTCTGGGCTTAATGAATACGAAGACAGCTGGAATCAGGGATACTGCCAATACCTATGCCACCATAGGGGCCGGTAAGCTTTTATTGTCAGATGATGCTGCTGCTTTTTCTTTTAATACAAAAAGCGTTATTGAAAATATTCCCATTTCCAGACAGTATGAGGCAAGAATAGGGAAGAAAGCCCCGGAACAAGGCGTGGTATGCATGGGATTACCAGGAATAAAGTACAGCATTGAAAATGCCGGCATCACTGGGGAACCGGGTCTCTTGGGGGAACAGCTCCACGCCCATGGTTTAAAAACTGCTGTGCTGGGAAATGCAGATATTATGGGCGAATTTCACAGAGAAGCAGCCACCATAGCCATGGACAGGTGGGGAAGGGTTGATTTTGGGGATGTCAGCAGAAGCATGATTGAGTGGAAGCCTGACAGTCTGTCCCTTTACAGGACCAATTACAGCAGCCTTTTGGAAACCTTTAAGAAAATTTATCCAGCGGCGGACCTTACTGTGGTTGAAACGGGGGATTTGTACAGAATAGATCTCATTTCGGACAGGGCGCTCCCCGAAGCTGTAAAAAAGGCAAGGGCTGAAGCCGTAAAAAGAGCCGACGCATTCATGGGAAGTCTTCTTAAAAACATAAATTCTGAGAACACCCTTCTTTTAGTTGTATCCCCATGCCCTTCAAAGGAAGATATCAAAAACAGCAGTCTATTTACACCTATCATAATGTACGGAGACATCGGAGGGAAAGGAATTCTCACTTCTGGCACCACAAGGAGAAACGGAATTGTATCCAATGCAGACGTTGCTCCCACTCTTTTAAATTATTTTGGGGTACCTGTGCCTGCGGAAATGACGGGGCGTCCCATGGAAGTTTTAAAAGCTGAAAATGCGCTGGAAATCCTTTCCGAAGTAAACCGCAGCCATGTATTTGTTTACACTGCCCGCCCCATCCTTGTCAAAGGGTACGTTGTACTTCAGATCATAATCATGCTTTTAATTATGGCAATCCTTCTTTTAAATCCCGGACTTCTTCACATAACAAGGCCTCTGCTTTTATGGCTTATGGCTGTACCCTTAGCCCTGCTTTTGGTATCCATATTTAAATTCCTCCCCCTACCTCTGTACGCTTTGGGGGCAGCGCTCATAGCCTTTATTGTGGTTTCAGCTGCCTATTCATGCTGGAAAAAGGAAGATGTAAATCTGTTTATGTTTATCGGTATGGCAACATCACTGGCAGTGCTCCTTGATGTGCTGGCAGGTTCCCCTTTAATGACCTATTCAACCCTGGGCTTTGATGCCATGTCGGGGGCAAGATATTACGGCCTGGGAAATGAATACATGGGAGTGCTTTTAGGTGCTTCTATAATCGGTGCAGCTTCATTATGGGAAAAGTACAGGGGGGCCCCTCCCCTGGGGGTAAGGATCTTTACGGCGCTGTTCTTTTTCCTAGCCCTTCTGCTGACGGGGCATCCCAAATTTGGAAGCAATGTGGGGGGAACCATTGCTGTTGCTGCGGGATACCTTTTTACCTTTTTGTTCCTCATGGACGTGAGGATTGGCTTCCGTCAAATTGCAGCAGTTGCAGGGGCAGTTGCAGCTTCCGTTGCGCTCCTTGCAGTGATTGACATGTCGAGAAGTGTGGAAGCCCAGTCCCACCTGGGCAGGGCTGTGAGCATGGTAATGGAAGGGGGATGGCCCGCAGCCTGGGACATAATATACCGGAAGGTAAACATGAATTTAAAGCTTATCAGGTTTACCATCTGGAGCAGGTTGTTTTTGGCTCTCCTTGGAGCCCTGGCAGTGGCTTTCTACAGACCCGTGGGGCTCATGAACAAAGTCAGGGAAAATTACCCCTATATTTTTAAAGGTCTTCTGGGGATTCTGGTGGGAAGCGGCTTTGCCCTGCTGGTAAACGATTCAGGCATCGTTGCCGCCGCCACTTCTATGATCTTCGGCACCGCCCCGCTGATCTACCTTGTAAATAGGGTTTATGAAGACACCAAAAAATCTTAAGTTGCTCCTTTTTTGGAAGGTTTTTGCAGAAAACAGTCGAATACATTTCCCTTAAGTGATAAAATTGCGCTTATGGAAAGGGATGATAACATGGAAGAAGAAATTTCCCTGCGGGAGCTTATAGAAGTGCTGCTGAAACGCAGATGGCTTATAATAGGCATAACAGCGGCAGCCGTGGCTGCGGCGGCAGTCATAAGCTTTTTTGTCCTTTCTGAAGTCTACCAGGCCCAGGCCGTTATGAAAAGGAATCCTGAACTGACCATACAGGTTCCTGTGACCCTCCCCGAAGGGGAAGGAGAACGGCTTATTATCCTTGAGCAGGGAAAGTATAGGGACTTGACCGTAAGAGGGGAAATACCCATGGAAGTTATCCAGGAAGCAGTAAAGGACCCTGAATTTTTGGCCATGGCTGCAGAAGAATCAGGGCTTAAAATAGAACCTTCTTCTCTTCTGGGCAGAATACAGCTGGAAAATGGAGAGAGCAGCGGCAGCAATAATACTGCAAACACGTTCAAAATCACAGCCACGGGAAGCACCCCAAAAGAAGCCAAAGCCATTGCCGACGGAGCCGCCAAAGCTCTGCCCCGATATCTTGCAGAAATTACCTGCCGGGAGCTTGAAAAAACCCAGCAGTCCCTAAAGGAGAGCCTTGAGAAAATTGACACAGCTTCTTCTAGCGCTGAATTGGGACAGGAAAGTTCTGCTCAGAATGAAACCTTAAAAGAGATCCGTACGGGTATTATAAAAAAATATGAAGAGATAGGAATTATAAAATCCATAGCAGAAAACGAATATCCCGTTTCCCTCGTAATACCTGCATCTCAACCCACAGAACCCATAAAGCCCAAAAAGATGCTCAACATCGCCGTTGCAGCGGTCCTGGGTCTTATGATGGGCGTATTTGCGGCATTTTTCTGGGAATACTGGACCAGCACATCTTTAAAGGAAGAATCTGCCGAAGGGCATTAAAAAAATTATAAAAGAAAAAGGAATTTTGGTATACCAAATGGAATAATAGTATTAGTAAATAAAAATCTACAACTTTTAAACCGGGTAGAAGAGGTAAGCCCACTTATTGAGAAAGGCGGCAGGCGCAGTGATAATTTAAAGGTTATTGGAGGGGGAAAAGCTCTTCTGCCCGGATGTTTTGTTGTAAAAGTCTTTTTTATTTCACCCTGGGCAGCCCAGGGTTTTTTATTTTTATAGTGGCATATTTACCCTGGTGTGGCCCTTAAACTTTAGGGAAAAAATAATTTTGTACAGAAAATCCTTTGGAGTGGAAACCGTGGAAAAGAAGCTTTCTGCATTTACCGTAGCATCCGTATACGTGGGCGCCGTTGTTGGTGCCGGCTTTGCTTCGGGACAGGAAGTGCTTCAGTTCTTCGGTTATTTCGGCCTGTGGGGTTTTGCGGCCGTCATCGTTTCAACGGTTTTATTTATAATATTCGGCATGATAATTTTGGAGCTGGGAAATCAGCTCAAAGCCAAATCTTTCCGCCCGGTGGTGGAGGAAGCAGGGGGTAGGCTTTTAGGCAGAGTAATTGATATGATCACAGTTTTCTTCCTCTTTGGATTTGTGGTTGTAATGAATGCCGGTGCCGGGGCCATATTTATGGAGCAGTTTGGAAAGCCTGCCCTATGGGGGAACATCATAATGTCCGTATTAACCCTGGGAACTGTACTTTTGGGGCTGAAAAGGGTAATAGATTCCATCAGTTTTGTAGCGCCCTTCCTTTTGGGCTCCGTACTGCTCCTGAGCATACTGACCGTTTTCTTTAATTTCTCAACTTTAGTGGGAAACCTTGATTTTTTCAGGCCCCGTTCGGCAGCCGTGTCCCTTTGGCCCATATCGGGCATACTATACAGCTCCTACAACATTATCCTTGCCATCCCCGTGCTTGCTCCCGTGGGGGCTCTTGCTGCTGTGGAAAACCTGCGTAAAGGTGCCCTTTTAGGGGGTCTGGGGCTGGGGCTTGGTGCGGCAGCCATAACTGCAGGGCTTCTGGCCAAGGCTCCCGGAATAACAGCTTTTGAAGTGCCCATGATAGCCATTGCCGGGGATATTTCTCCTCTGTTTCGGAGTATCTACAGCATTATACTCCTGGCAGAGGTTTACACTACCGCAGTATCAAGCCTGTACGGCTTCGGCTCCAGGCTTACGGAACCCGACAGCAGAAATTATAAGATTTTTGTTACAATAGCAAGCATTTTTGCCCTGATCCTGGCAAGATTCGGTTTTTCCAACCTTGTCAATACCCTTTTCCCCATTGAAGGAGCAGTGGGGCTTATACTTCTGGGTGCCCTGGCTTACCATCCCTTTAAAAAAAAGAATTTTAAGCTTTAAAAGCGCTTTCATTTTTTCCACAAAACCCTTCATAAGAGGAAGAGGAGGTCCAAAAGCATCCCGGGGGAAAAATAAAAAGGGGAGAAACTAAGCCCAAATAAAATCAAAAAAGTTTTAAAACAAAAAGGCAGGCTTTTCAAAAAATCCTGCCTTCTGATTTTTTCTTCCGGCCAGCCTTTATCCAGAGCCTTCTGCCAGGATTTACCCTCATCGAGTATGTAGAACACTGCGATCACAGCAAGGGCGTCCTTAAAGAAAGTGCTGAACCACTTTACCCCATCCAGCACTTCTTTGTTGTTTTCAGCTCCAAAAACCTCAGGAATCTCGTCAGGCTTTTTAGAAATTATTTCCGCTATCTGATCTTTTATGGATTGATCAGTTATTACCACAAAACGCCACATCTGCCTGTTGATGGCGCTGGGCGCTCAAACAGCCAGCTTAATAATTTCTTCAATGTCTTCTCTAGGTATAAGCTCCTTTTTGTACTTTTGCACACTGCGCCTTCTGGTTATTACCTCACGAAGTTCAGCCATACCCATACCCCCAGTTAGAATATTAACTTCGGCATATAAACGGGTCCTTCCTATAACGTAAGGTATACCAAGAACAAATGCAATTCTCTCTTTAGTATTTTTCAACGAACAATATAAAAAAAGGGAGGATTTTGTAAAATTTTGTAGTAACTGTCTATGTAGTATTAGAAGGGCCGTACATACTTTGGAGGAAGATACCAATGAAAATAACAAAAGCGGTAATTCCCGCAGCAGGACTGGGAACCAGATTTCTTCCAGCTACCAAAGCTCAGCCAAAAGAAATGCTTCCCATAGTGGACAAGCCTGCAATCCAGTATATAGTGGAAGAAGCGGTAGCCTCAGGTATTGAGGATATTCTAATCATCACCGGCCGGGGCAAAAGGGCTATTGAGGACCATTTCGACAGGGCTGTGGAGCTGGAGCTTCTCCTTGAAGAAAAGGGCAACGGCGAGCTTCTAAAAATGGTCCGGGAAATTTCCAATATGGCCGACATCCATTACATAAGACAGAAAGAGCCCAAAGGATTGGGCCATGCAATATACTGCGCAAGGAAATTCATCGGCAATGAACCCTTTGCCGTCCTTCTTGGTGACGACATCGTCCGCTCAGAAGTGCCATGTTTAAAACAATTGATAAACGTGTATGAAAGATACCAGGTTTCAATCCTCGGGGTTCAAGAGGTTAAAAAAGAAGAAGTAAGCCGCTACGGTATCGTAAAAGTGATGGATGTAAACAGAAATGGCGTCCTTGAAATCGAGGACTTAATAGAAAAACCAAAACCCGAAGAAGCTCCTTCAAACCTCGCAATCATGGGAAGATACATTCTGACTCCGGAAATTTTTGAAGCTCTTGAAAAAACACAGCCCGGCACGGGCGGTGAAGTCCAGCTTACCGATGCACTAAAGGAACTGAGGAAGAAGCAATCCATGTTTGCCTACATATTTAAAGGCAAGCGGTATGATGTAGGCGATAAGCTGGGGTACTTGATAGCTACTGTTGAGTTTGCTTTAGACCGAAAGGATATAAGTAAAGATTTTGAAGGGTATTTAAAAACTTTAGTTAAAGGGGACTAATAATGTGAAAATACTGGTTACCGGTGGAGCAGGGTTTATAGGCTCTAATTTTTTAAACCTTTTTGTTCCAAAATATCCGCATTGTATTTTTATCAATTTTGATAAACTCACATATGCCGCAAATCTTCTTAATTTAAGGGCAATAGAAAACCTGCCCAATTATAAATTTGAGCAGGGTGATATTGCTGATTTCAATCAGGTTGAAGAAATATTCAAGAAATATGAGCCTGATATAGTTGTTCACTTTGCAGCAGAAAGCCACGTTGACAGGAGCATTGTAGGGCCTGCTGAATTTATCCAGACAAATATTGTCGGAACATTTAACCTTCTTGAAGCGTGTCGTAAATACTGGAAAAGCTATGACGGAAAATTGTTTCACCATGTGAGCACCGATGAGGTATACGGCTCCCTGGGAAAAACCGGCTATTTTACGGAAGATTCTCGTTACGACCCAAGTAGTCCCTATTCGGCTTCTAAAGCTTCAAGCGACCATTTGGTGAGAGCTTACTTTCGTACATATGGGCTTCCGGTAAAAATTACAAACTGCTCAAATAATTATGGGCCATATCAGTTTCCTGAAAAATTAATACCTTTGATGATATTAAATGCTTTAGAAGGTAAGCCCCTGCCTGTTTATGGCACAGGAGAAAATGTAAGGGATTGGCTCTATGTAGAAGACCACTGTGAAGCGATTTGGATAGTAATTCAAAAAGGGAAAATAGGAGAGACGTATAATATCGGCAGCAATAATGAGCGGAGAAATATCGATGTTGTCAACAAAATATGTGAATTATTGGCCGAAGAGCTTGATAAAGACCCGATGGATTTTAAAAAACTTATTACTTTTGTTAAGGATAGGCCGGGTCATGACCTGCGTTATGCAATAGATTCAACAAAAATTAAGAAAGAACTTGGCTGGCAGCCAAAAGAAACGTTTGAAAGCGGTTTGAGAAAAACTGTCAGATGGTACTTAAACAATAAAGAATGGGTGGAGAGCGTGAAAACTGGAGAATACCGGAAGTGGATGGAAGAGAATTACGGTAACAGAGCAGCGGGTTAAAAATATCTTATGGAAGGGTGTTATCATGAAAGGAATAATATTAGCCGGGGGTTCGGGTACAAGACTATACCCAAGCACTTCTGTAATAAGTAAACAATTGCTACCTGTTTATGATAAGCCGATGATTTATTACCCGCTGTCCACTCTTATGCTGGCAGGTATTAGAGATATATTAATTATTTCCACACCCGAAGATACTCCGAAATATGAAGCTATTTTGGGGGACGGGCATAGGATAGGTATGAATTTTTCTTATAAAGTTCAGGAGAGGCCGGAGGGTATAGCCCAGGCTTTTATAATTGGCGAGGAATTCATAGAAAAAGATAACGTATGTTTAATACTTGGTGATAATATCTTTTATGGCCACGGATTACCTGAAGTCCTCAGAAAAGCTGCGCAGTTGAAAGAAGGAGCAGTAATTTTCGGTTACTGGGTTAAAGACCCGCAGCGTTATGGGGTTATTGAGTTTGACGAAAAGGGAAAGGTGCTTAGCATTGAAGAAAAGCCAGAGAATCCTAAATCAAACTATGTAGTCCCGGGAATATACTTTTATGATAATCAGGTGGTACAAATAGCAAGGAGCTTAAAGCCATCGGCCCGCGGAGAACTTGAGATAACCGATGTAAACATGGAATATCTAAGGCGGGGGAAATTGAAAGTGGAACTAATCGGCAGGGGTATAGCCTGGCTGGATACTGGTACCCCCGAGAGTTTGTTGGATGCAGCTAATTTTATCGCCACAATAGAAAAGAGACAGGGGCTGAAAATTTCATGCATTGAGGAAGTAGCGTATAGGATGGGATATATAAACAAGGAGCAATTTGCGGCTTTGATTGAAGAGATGCCTCAAAATAGTTACAGGGACTATTTAACAGTACTGCTTGAAAAGGGGTTATGACCCATGGAATGGACCAAAGGATCAATTGATGGAGTTATTATCAAAAAGCTGACCAAACACGTAGACAAAAGGGGATTCTTGACGGAAACCTTCAGGATTGACGAACTACCAGAGAGTTTAAAGCCAGTAATGAGCTATGTTTCCTATACCGAACCCGGTGTTAGCCGTGGGCCCCATGAACACAAGTACCAAACAGACATCTTTTCCTTTATTGGACCGGGAAACTTTTTAATCAAACTGTGGGACAACAGAAAAGACAGCAAAACGTATGGCAATTATATGCAGTTTTATGCTGGGCAGGATAATCCCGTTACTGTTGTTATTCCACCCGGTGTAGTCCATGGTTACAAAAACATTTCCAAATTAGAGCGGGGAATGGTTATCAATTACCCAGATAAGCTTTATATGGGCTGGGGTAAAAAGGAACCAGTTGATGAAATTAGACATGAAGACACACCTGACAGTCCATTCAAAATGGAGGATTAGTATGAAGATACTGTTATTGGGAAAGAACGGACAGATTGGGTGGGAACTCCAGCGGACCTTAGCACCGTTGGGTGAAGTGATAGCCTTAGAGCGAAAAGAATTGGATTTGACATTTGATAAAGAAATACGGAGGACAGTGCGAGAAATTAGACCTAATTTAATTGTAAATGCCGCTGCCTACACAGCAGTTGGCAAAGCAGAAGAAGAACCTGGTATAGCCGCGGCCGTAAACAGCATTGC